>Ga0315543_1001578_pt1 | contig 24178 bp, 21 predicted proteins | sample SalMarSW160210MG_2_FD_203098 | JGI IMG/M metagenome (GOLD analysis project Ga0315543, IMG submission 203098) | Salt marsh sediment microbial communities from the Plum Island Ecosystem LTER, Massachusetts, United States - Salt Marsh Sediment SW1601-210 ... | reverse complement strand
GATAGTTTGGGGATACTCGCCAGGCGTTTATATCCCGGCATCGTGCAATAAACATTCATAATGCAACCATTATAGTGCCCTTTCATAATCCATGCATGTGTCACCCATCTATCTGAACTAGATCATATCCCTCATATAGCGAGGTAGAGGCAGGGCAAAAATCCTTGCTCTTTTAGAACAAAAGTGCTAATTTATGTTCAATCAAGGAAGTAAGATTCGGCTTCGCCGAATGGGTAAGAATGGGCTTTGCCCATCGGGTAATGAGGGATTAAAAGCTGAAAGTAGATTGATATATGGAAAGTAAGATTCGGCGAAGCCGAATGGGTAATGAGGAACGGAATATGGAAAGCAAATTGGTTTGGGATTTATTGCCCGAGGAATTTCCCTACGAAGATAAGGGCTGTGAGCTCTTTCCCTCCTGTCTTAACTGTCCCTTTCCTGATTGCCTGGAAGAGGAGCCCTGGGGGAAGGAAAGGTTCTTAAAGAGCAGGCGAGCCGAGAGGATGATGGAGTTGAAACGGGAAGGGAAAAGCGTTAAGGAGATTGCCCGCATATTTGAGGTGAGCCCGAGAACAGTGCAGAGATGGCTGAAGGCGGTCACCAGTCAGGAGTCGAAAGTCGGGACTGATAACTAAGGAGCTTGAGAGATATGCATAACTCCCCTTAATCCCCCCTTAGCTTAAGGGGGGATAGTCTGGGAAAGAATCCTTGTCTTGGGGGATAACGGAGAAGAATCTTTGTTCCCTTCTTAAGGTAACAGGAAGAAGGGGAGCCATGAAACCCTGCTCCTGAAGGAAGGGATTCCTTCTTTCTATTAGCTCCTATCCAGTCCAATTTTGAAATATCACAATAATGTCCAGAACATCAATATTTCCGTCTACATTAACATCCTCTGGAATCCAGCCGGGAGGTCCAGTTTCGCCAAAGCGCTGTCCCACCAAAACCAGGTCTAGAGTGTTAACATGTCCATCGCCGTTTACATCACCCGTGATACCGCCAAGGGATATGAAAAGAGAATGGTACACTCTCCCAACTCTCTCCCAGGTGGCCGTGCCCGGCACAGGTGTAGAGCTCACGCTAAAATGTACCTGGTCACCAGCAACGCCACCCTCTTTATCCGGAGTGCTGAGGTCGTCAGCGGGGATATCTATCACATACCATGACGCCCCATAGTGGGTATAGGTGGTGGTAGTCCAGGGACCAACAGAAGGGTTTTCCAGCCAGGCGCTAACCACTGTGCCATCAGGCACATCTTGGCCATCCACCATTACCGGGCCATAATAGCGGCAAGACTCAGAAATGTGTGCTCCAGTCGTGCCAGGTAAAGCTAGGGCAAGCACGACTAAAGCAACAAGTAGGCTTATCACTCTCATCTTCTTTTTCATCTTTTCCTCCTTCACACGTGTTGGTCTTTAATTTTCGACGAGTTCTACCAGCTCGGCAATATCATCCCCTCTCTTCTGCACAGAGCTGATTCTCAATCCCATCTTACGAAAGCCTTCCGCATGAAGAGTCCATGCCGAATCCCAGCAGTGTGTTATCTCTCCATCCATCTTGTCTGCCGCTCTGGATAGCAGATGTCTGGTCAACTTCCCTTTTCCCATCGCCTCTTTGTGCATTTCAGGAGCAACGCTTTCAGGCAGAGTCTCTATAGACTCCTCAGCAGCCTTGCAAAGCTTGTCGCTTGCTTGAACAGAGTCGCCTTTCTCCGTGTAGCACTTTCCTTCACTCAAGAATCTCTTAAGGCTTCCCTTAGTAGTCATTGCCTTAATGGCATCCCTCGCTCCACTCAACTTAATCACAAAGATTCCCTCTAATTCACCCTCATGGTACCGCTAATCTCAGCAAGGCTCTCATCCTGACCTTTGGATACAGGGGTTAGGCAGCCCCAGAGAAATCTGGGGCTGCCCTTAAACTTACTCTGTCTCCAATAGTTACCCCTAGTTAGTCAAAATCCTGACCGACCGCTATCAGATCCAGGACGTTGATAACGCCATCTTTGTTAACATCCTCTGGAATCCAGCCGGGAACTCCAGTTTCGCCAAACTTCTGCACCACCTGGATCATATCCAAGACGTTAACTGCATGATCGCCCCCTACGTCCCCCGTCCTATAAGGGTCATCGGGATCGTCTGCCACGTCGAAATCGAGATTGGTATGGCGGATGACCGTGCCTTCCCGCTCATCCAGGTAGATGGTCAGGTCAAACGCTGTAGGTAAGCTAGATAGGACTTCTATTGCGGCGACGGCATAGTCGTTGACGTCCAGGTAATCAGGCCAAACACCAAAGCCTTGGAACTTCTCGAATAAGTCCTTCTCAGCCTCAGTGGGAAGCCTGGTCCAGCTTTCACCCCTGGTTCGGTCATCGTTGAGCACGTGCCCGTTAGTGCCAGCAAGGAAGCCATCTTCCACGTCAATATCGGGCAGCCAGATGCTGACACCTTGGGCGTCGCGGGCTATAATCTCGGCTCCTTCGGGGGCCAGGTACCACTCAATCCTCTCGCCTACTGCCGGGAAGCCATCGCGGTCGCAAACCCAGATGAAGGCCATCTTCTGTTCAGACTTACCGTCCACGTCGAGCGTACCTGTCTGGAATACCATGCGGGTATCGAAGGGGTCCCAGGAGAAATCAATGTATTCGTGGGGGTCAGTGCCCAGGATTCTCTTGCCCCAGGTCCAGGTCTTTTCAACCTCGTTGGACACTATAGCCGGATGCTTGCGCATGTAAGGGTAGTCAGCGATAGCCTTTACTGTGGTGGTACCTACTAGCTCTCCGGTGGGAATGTCATAGGCACCAGCGAGCCAAGCGCTGAGGTCAAGGTTCCAGTCACCGTTGAGGAATACCATGGCCTCGCCGTGGTTGTCAGAGTAAACCTCTACCTTGGTAGGATGCTGCGGGTCGTAGGGAGTCGTGCCAGGTAGCTGGTTGAAGATCTTCCAGAACGGGTAAGGTCCGTAGGCGGAGTTCCAGCTATCCCAGTCGAAGCCGCCGTTGAGGACGAAGGGTGGGATTAACGGATTGCCGGGTATCATCTGCCAGTAGTACGGGTTGGTGTAGACTATACCATCGGGTCCGTCGTTTTCCAGGTCTGTCTCAACCCACTGGTAGTAGACATCCCCCTTGTCAGCGTCTTTGAAGAAGCCAGGGCCATCGGTAATCTTGAAGATTATCTTGGCTGGCGGCATGGGGCAATCCCACCAGTTCAGTTTGCCATTGCGGACAATGGTCTTGTAGTTAAGCTTATATGGGTGCTCGATGTACGGAGTGTAGGTGTCCAGCTCGCTGAAAGGTCCGATAACCGGAAATTCAGCTACCAGGTCGCCGGGCTTGTCAAGCCTGGTGGGACGTTCGTCGAGCGTCCACTCCACGTAGTCACCCGCCTTCTCCATCCCGTCGAGATCGCTGTCAACCACGCTCATGATGTTGTCATTGGGCTGATCCATAATGTCCCAGTGCGGGCGCAGCTCCTCCCATTCGGGTCCAGCCAGGTATTCCCAGTCGTCGGGGAGAACCCAGCGTCCTGCGGGCAGAATGTAATCTGCCATGTCCTTAACGCCGTTTCCGTTCACGTCACAGTATGACGCTTCACGTATGCTCAGGTCGTCGCCCATAAACCAGCCCTTCACGCGAACGCGGAGCAGGGCATCCTGGGATACGTTCAGTTCCTGCGAGAGGTCATCAGTATCAGGATTCCAGACAGGATCGATAATCTGGTAGTACCACTGCACATCCTCAGTTGGGCCACTTGGTGCGTTCGTCCAGTCTGGATAAACGTATATGGTATCGATAGTGTTACTCACTATCTCCCGTATCTGCAGGTCGCCTATGAAGGTAACGCTGCCATCATCCTCCATTTCTCCCTTCCAGACCTTGATAGTCTTTCCTACAAACTGGTCGTCCACCCAGTTCTTATCGGGGTCGTAAAGGTCATCAGGGAAGGAATCATAAGGCACCACGCTGCTAACGAGTACAGGATCCCACAGTCCATCGTTGTGACCAGTTCTCTCTCCCTGAACGTTGCTCAGGCTGATTCCCTCAAACTTGAGGAAGAAGACCACCCAGCCAGCCTGGTTGATGAGGCCGCCGTGGCTGTTAAAGTTGTTCGTGTACTGACCGCCGTTGCTCTCGAGGTTCATGGAGTACAGAGAACACTGGATATCGCACTCACAAGGCTTCTGGGATTCCACGATAGCTCGAGCTACACCATACCCATCAACTTCTGTCCATACCTGCTGCGAGCCCATAGCAGACTCCGGAGAATCTATGGGGAAGAGGCTGCCGCAGGACCCCTCCTCCAGATTGAACAGCACCGGGTATCCAGTGTAGATCATGCCGAACTGCTTCTCCAGGACTTTCTTTTCTCCTGCCCAGTGAACCTGGGGAACTTTCTCCAGTTGCTGGGTCCAGAAGTTCCAGCTGCATATCTCAGCGAAAACGGGCAGCTCAGGTCCCATCTCATCGGGATATGTGGCGACGAAAACAATCTTCACCGCTTCCTCGCACTCAGCCATCAGCATGTTGCCGGTCCATCCCATCTCCTCGGGGTCCTGAATAACGCCATCCCCGTTCAAATCGATGTTCTCACTCACCTTGGTGACGTGGATCATGTCGTTGACAGGAGTACCATCGAAAAACTCGACACACCGCGGCGGGTAAAGGTCTTGAAGGTCACTGACTCTGCCGAGGAGCTCGGTAGCACCGATGTCCTCAGCAATAGCCTCAGCCTCAGACTGAGGCAGGTCATGCACTGGAGCGTTGCCATCGAGCAGGAACATGTGGACGACAGCGTCATTGGCGGGGTGCTCAATAGTTTCCCCCTCAACCTTGGTATTGAAGGTGCCAATGACTCTCTCTCTAAGCAAGCCGTAGCCAAAATGCCCTTTGCATCGCTCAATGGGTCCATATGGTGTGTCAATGGTGACGCAGCCTTCGTACCACATGACTTGACTTTCGCCGGGGCAGTCGGAATACACCCACTCGCCAGTTTCATAATCAAACCCTTCTATTATATCGAGCTCGGTGAAGTTTATGTTGCCCCACTTCTTGGTGGCGACCAGGCTGAGTTCCACGGTTGCGTTATTGCCATCGAGGTCAATGTCGGCAATCACAAGGATCTCTCCCGGGTATATGCCACTCGACACCACTGTATAGTCATACTTGTATGGGTCTGCTGGCTTAGGGGGGTAGGGCGATGGAAGCCCCGTGGCACCGTTGCCGCCGAAACGCTCCACTGCACTGGTAAGACCCGCGTAGTCCCACTCGATTACCTTTCCGTAGTAGATATCAGGTACCCAGAACTCGCTCATACCTTTGAGGACATTCCAGCCTATCTGCGTGTCTATGCCCGCGGGACAACCAGATTCGGGGTCAACAATCAACCCCGCGTCTAATACCCTGATGTAGTTAGTCTTGGTCTCGGTGTCGTAGTCAGTGTACACCCCGGGTGATACATAGCCCCAGTAGGCGGTCAGGGTGACGGTATACATGCCCACAGCAGGGTAAGCAAACGTTGGGTTCTGAAGTGTGGAGTCAACGACACCATCGCCATTGAGGTCCCATTCCCAGTGGTTGGGCGCCGTGGTGCCATCATAGGACATGTCATAGAATGTGACTGTTTGCCCCGGCTTGACAATCGTGGGCGTACCGTAGAAGTCACAAAACACGTCAGCCGCAACTGGCGATGCCACCAACACAGCAGGCAAAACCAGGGCTAAAGCGAAGAGCACATACACTGCTTTAGCATGCCATTTAGGTTTTTTCATTTATTTCCTCCTTTTAGTCTTTTAATTGTTCTCTCTAGTCTGAAGTCGACCACTTCAGCCTAGAGCGCTTCAGGTATTATTGGCAAGACTTTGTTTGCCAGCCTGCTTGTCTCAGGCTGCCCCTTCGCCAGGTATCAACCTGAGCGTTTCATCCATTTGCGCCTGGGGCCGGGCTTTTTCCCCTCCAGAGTCTTTGGAGAGTGCTCAGGAGTTCCAGACCCTTTTGGGACTTTGCAATAACACTACCTCCTTTCGAGCTCGGAAATCATAGCATTTTCCGGGCTGTTTTTTTCACATTAAGGCTATATTCAGTTGTTAATGTTCACTTTGGCTATAAACTTGACCGGTCTTTGCTAGCTACAACATTCTAAGTATAACTAGGCATCTTCTTTTTGTCAATAGTTTGCTTCGGTTTTTCGCCATTTATTTGGCAGCTTACCTTTGTATTTCTATTTATCACCCCCACGGTGCGGCTAAGCAACTGGCCTCCCGTTATATCATCCTCCGTTGAGTATTGTCAATAGGCAGGAAAAAATCAATTTCTTGCCAGGCTCAGCACTGTTTCTGGGGGGCTCAGGCAGCTTTGGGCCACCGGTTACCTTCTGCTTAGTCCCGCAGGGATAAGCCAAGACAGCGGAGACAATAATGGCCATGGCAATAATGGCAATGCGCCCGCTAACAATGCTCATAGAGAACTCGGGAGATGAGACCGAATCACCATCCACCTGGACTGATGCTCCGAAAAGCGACTACATTATTATTATTATGCCCGGGCCAGGCATTCTGCTCTTCCCCTCGCGAATCCTTGGGTAACCCCACTTTTAATTCGTAGTTGCCTCATTCATCAGGCTCTCTTGTCATTGCGAGCACCTGAAATGAGTGCGGCAATCGCAGTGGCTAAATTCTAAATCCTAAATTCTAAGCACCAAAGACTAAACAAATTCTAAATTTCAAATTTCAAATTGAAAACCGTTTAGTCCCTTGGATTTTGGTCATTTGATATTGTTTGGGATTTAGATATTAGGATTTAGAGTTTCCCCTTCGGGGCTTGGGATTTCTTGTCTTCTGCCTGTTGACCATCCTCTTGTTGTGCTGAGGATTGCTTCGGCTGACTAAAGTCAGCACCGCAATGACAAGAGGGGCAACTACGCTTTTTGAACAGCCTCAGTCTCAAACAGATTTTCCGGGCTCTCTAGATGGTCAATATATAGAATGCCATCGAGATGCTCAATTTCTTGTTCAAGAGCCTGAGCCAGAAGCCCTTGTGCTTTGAGGCGAAATTCCTTACCGTATCGGTTTTGCGCTTTGACTTTCACTGTTACCGCTCTTTTTATTTCCCCAAAGTAGCCAGGTATGGATAAGCAGCCTTCCTGAACTATTCGCTCACCTTCCTTTTTTACTATTTCAGGGTTAATCATGGTGATCAGTTCCTGTTCTGGCACCTCGATGACTGCTACGCGGAGCAACACTCCTACCTGCGGGGCAGCGAGGCCGGCTCTGTTTGGGTCAGCGCGTAACGTATCAATCATGTCATCGATTAACTTTTGAATTGAGTCATCGATTTTGGTTACTCTTTTGGCCTTTTGCCGCAACACAGGGTCGGGCAAGGTGCGAATCTGTAAAACTGCCATGTCTTCCTCTGAAAATGCGCCTGGATTTTTATCCCATACTGATTATACCACTGCTTGCCTCGCAATGACAGGGGAGTCATCCCGAGGCCTTTATTTTTTGTCATTCTGAGCCCCGACTTGTCGAGGCGAAGAATCTCGTAATGCTCAGGGCAAGCTCTGCGTCATTGGGTGGTTGTTAAACGCCTCATATTTTGCCAAAACGGCGCTGGCGGCGTTTATATTCAGAAAGCGCTTCCTCAACGTCTTTAAGACCAAAATCAGGCCATAACACTGGAGTGAAGTAAAGTTCACTATAGGCAGCCTGCCAGAGGAGAAAGTTGCTCAGGCGGCTCTCACCGCCAGTGCGTATGACCAAGTCAGGGTTGGGAATGTCAGTGCTATATAGATACCGGACAAACACAGACTCATCTATATTGTCACCAGGAATACCAGCGCCAGCGATACGTCTGGCTGCCTGGACAATTTCATCACGTCCCCCATAATCGAAGGCGAGGCAAAGCGTAAGGCCGGTATTATTTTTGGTGAGTTCTACTGCTGCTTTCACCTTTTCCCTCAGTTTCTGAGACAGCCTGTCCAGCCTGCCCAGGTGTACCAGTCGGATATTTTCTTGATGAAAAGCCTGAGTTTCCTGGTCAATCTTCTTTGCCAGAAGACTGAGTAAGCCTGCAACCTCTATCCTCGGCCGGTTCCAGTTCTCTGTGGAGAACATATAAAGGGTCAGGTATTTTACTCCATAATTGGCAAAAATCTTTACCACCGGGCGAATATTCTCGCTGCCAGCATTGTGTCCGGCAAACCGGGGTAAATGGCGTTTCTTTGCCCATCGGCCATTGCCATCCATGATAATGGCGACATGCTGGGGAGGATAATTTGTTTGAATCATAAACTAGCCTCACGAGAAAGGAGATGCCTGATTTTCAGCAAGGGATAAGCGGAGCTATGTCTCAGGACAGCCAGAATTAACCTGCTGTGCCAATCGAAGGAAAAATCGCTGGAGTTGAGCAAAGCCTCAGCCCTGCCACCAGAATCCAACATGTTGAATATTCCCTCGATTTGGCGGTCGCTTAGTTTGGCATAAGCCCATCTAGCCCAGTAGCCACGGGAGAGTTCCTTGCCCATTTTTGCCTTCCACTGCTTTTGATAGCGCGAAAGCTGGCCAGCGGTTAAATTATCACTGCTGAGAGCCTCATCAAGCACCTCGGCAGCTATCCGGGCACCAAGATGCCCGAAGTATATTCCTCCGCCGGTAGTTGGCTTGACCTGCCCGGCAGCATCCCCAATAACCAGTATCCTGTCTCCGTAGCTGCGAGCTAAAGTTCCTACGGGGATAGCCTTTTGCTCGATTTCCACCTCCCGACTTGTTATTCTACCCTGGCAGGAGAGATTGTTGAGGAATTTTTGCAGATGTAGCTTGGCCTGAGATGTTGCTAAAAGACCAACGTATGCTTTATTTGTTGAGGTGGGCACGAGCCAGGCAAACAAACCTGGTGCTACTTCCTGACCAAAGTATACTTCGAGTTCATCAACTTTTTCCGCTTCAATTTCGGCCTGAGCACCGACGAGGAAACTCTTGATTTTGCCCAAACCTAGCTTCCGGGGCAGCTTGGGCCTGAATCCGTTAGCCAGAATCACAGCTCTAGCACTGAATATCTCCCTGGCTCCGGAGCACAAAGTTTCCGCTTGTATGCTATCCTTCCCAGGAATAATGTCAGTGACCGGGGAAGAGAAGAAATATTGTGCCCCCTGGGATTGGGCTTTAGAGGCTAGCGCTTTATCAAGTAAAAGCCGATTGACAACGTAAGCCTGAACATTTTCAGTTTGCAATCTTAAGCATCTTCCTGAAGGGGAGAAAAGCTTGGCCGAGTTTACCCTGGTTAATATCCCATCTGTGCCGAGGTCCAAGGACTGGAAACATTCGGTACTGATTATTCCTGTGCAACAGACATTGAGTCTCGACGCACTTTTTTCTTCAAAAACAGCGACAGCGTGACCTGATGAAGCTAGTTCATAAGCTATGTAGCTGCCAGCTGGCCCCGCCCCTACTATGATGACATCGTAAAATTGGTCCGACAATTTTCTGCCACCTTTTTAGATTTCTACTACATTATATAATATATCGTTCAGCCATACCTGTTTGTCGATTTGACACGTACCTTACCGTGTACCGAGGTACAGCACATTAATGACAGCGGTGGCTAAGGTGTTTTACCTGTGGGTTGAAACGGGGAACATGTTTCGTCCTACCGGGATTATTGCGGACAATGCGGAGCTGCTCTACGCCAGCTAGCATAAGTAAAGTTCACTGTCCTCATCATATGGTCTTTCCCTTCCCACCAATCTGAGGTTTGGCTTCGGGAGTGGAGGGCTGAGCGTACTGGACCAGTCGTTCCATTAAATTGCCATGGCGCTTGGCCTCATTTCTCATCATTCTCTCTATATCCGCTCCGGGATTGAGATACTCAAGTGTCTTGTAGTTTATCATCTTGAGCAGACTGATAAGGGTACGCCTGTCCTCATATGATAGCGGCGACAGGGTTTCTCGGATAAACTCCCAGCCTGCCAGAGTTGACGGTTTAAGGGCGTCCTTCCCCTTGTCGCTGATAGTCAGATGTACTACCCTGCGGTCCTTCGTGTCTCTTGCCCTTTTGATCAGACCAGCCCTGACCATGCGGTCGGCTAGCATACTGATGCTGTTCGGGCTACGTTGTAACCACTGGGCTACTTCACTTGGCTTTGCACGACCACCGAGGTATTGTATAGTCACAAGCACTGCATACCGCTCCGCATTAAGCTTGTATTCACCAAATACTTTGTCCTCGCATATCTTAAGCAGGGCGTCGGCTCGGTGTATCATGAGCCACGTGGTCAAAATTAGGTTTTCGGCTTCGAACTTTCCCGTCATATTTAACCTCTCCTGATTATTTCATGAGACCTTTGCTCGCTTGGGAAAGCAGCTATTATAACAGAGTTTATTTTTTACAACAAATTAACATGACTCAATAATAGCTTTCTCCAATCCGTGCAGTCCCACATTGCCACTCGCGTTGCCCACATGGATGTTGTGCCACAATGAGAGCGACTGGGATGCGTTCTGGTCAAGGTAAGCAAACCAGGGGGTAAATTTTCCCCCAACAAATTGATACAACCGTGCCGAATAGGCGCTTGCCACTTCGGAGTTCTTCACTCCGTCGGGGCGACCTAGAGAGGTGGCGACGGGAGCTTTCCCCACTCCCGCCGCCTATATAAAAAAGAAGAGAGGTAAGTAATGAGAAAAGTGATTAATTGCTTCCTTGTATTCCGCCCGTTGGGAATACCTCGAGAGGTGGCGACGGGAGCTTGACCCGCTCCCGCCGCCTATATAAACAGAAAGGAGGTAAGTGATGAGGAAACTGGTTAATTGTCCTTGTATTCCACATATTGACTACACCAATGTCACCTGAGTCGAGCTCATTTGCCTGACCACACTCACAAGTGAAATCTTATATACTATAGTAATGGGAGAATGATATATATTCGAGCACTTTGTATGAGAATAACACTACTTCAAAAGGATGTCAAGGAATATCAACGATTTAAATCGCAAAAAATCTAACCCAAAAACTATTATGATTTAGCATGATTAAAACTGAAGAATCCAGTTCTTTTTTTGAACAGCCTCCTTATCGAGGGAAGGGGGCAGGGGGATAGGTTGCCAGGCAACCTATACTTATTATAACGATGATATAATTGAAGATAGGTCTCTATTACTTCGCTTGTTAGGGGTGGTTACTGTTGAAACAAAGCCACGATGTAATTGTTGTTGGTGCTGGTCCGGCTGGGGCAACACTGGCTTACGAGCTGGCGAGGAGGGGGATAGGGGTATTGCTTTTAGAAAAAGAGAAACTGCCCCGCTATAAGTGTTGTGCTGGCGGAGTCACGAGCAAGGCGGCAAAACTTCTGGATTTCGATATCTCCGAGGTAGTGGAAGACGTAATTTATGATGTTAGCTTTACTTTTAATCTCGGCAGCCCTTATCGGGGACAACATAGTCAGCCACTGATATATACCGTGATGCGCGATGTATTTGACTATTTTTTGGTGATGAGGGCGCAACAACTGGGGGCTGTGCTTATTGATGGTCAGAAGGTAACGCAAATACAGGTGAGCGCTGATTGGGTTGAGATTTCCACTGCTGACAACATTTTTCGCTCCCGACTTGTGGTCGGGGCTGATGGGGCTTATAGCGTAGTGGCAAGAGAGCTGGGCATGGGAAGGAGCATGGAATATGTCGCGGGAATAGAGTCAGAAGTTGTTGTGCCCGAGGAAGAGCTGGCAAAATGGAAATCGCGGGTCCAGATAGACCTGGGGTGCATTCCTGGAGGTTATGCCTGGGTGTTCCCCAAGCGTAACCATCTCTCTATTGGAGCTGGATGTCTTGCCTCCAAGGCAAGACATTTGGACCGCCACCATCAGAAGTTTCTAAATTCACTAAGTATTGGTAGTTACACTATCGCCAGGTCAAGTAGCCACTTGATACCAACGTGTACAAAAGGGAGGCTTGTTTGGCAAGATAAAGCCTTGCTTCTGGGGGATGCGGCTGGGCTTACTGACCCATTAACGGGTGAGGGAATTTATAACGCCATCCAGAGTGCCCAGCTTGCTGCACCAGTGATTGAAAACTCTTTAGTGAGGGGCAAGGTCGAGTTGCCGGATTACCAACAGATTGTAGAGAAGACGATAATGTCTGAACTGAGAATAGCGCGTACGCTGTCAAAAAAATTTGTCCGCTTCCCTCGTTTGGCGTTTGGAATGTTCAACCGGAGTGACGGAGCGTGGAGAGCTATATGCAACTTGATGCTTGGCGAAATAGACTATGCTGCTATCAAGGGAAAGGCAGGCGGATTCAAGGGCATATTAAATCGCCTGTTTCGAGCTTAGCACAACAATCTTAGTGGCCGGAGCATACATAAGAGTAAAATTTGTTATAATTTAAAGTAGGAGAGTGAGGTGTCTAAGATACTGGACAAAATAAACGCCCCCGACGATGTCAAGGGGCTAAACCAAGATGAACTAGGTGAACTTTGTTCCGAGCTCAGGGAGTTATTGGTAAGCCGGGTTAGTGAAAACGGAGGGCATCTAGCATCCAATCTGGGAGCGGTGGAGCTTACTGTTGCCTTGCACCGGGTATTTGATAGCCCGAAAGACAAGATAATCTGGGATGTGGGGCATCAAAGTTACGTTCATAAGCTATTAACAGGAAGAAGGGGGCAATTTCCTTCCCTTCGCCAATACCAGGGACTCTCAGGATTTCCTGATAGAGATGAAAGTCCTCACGATGCTTTCACTACGGGACATGGTGGCACCTCCATTTCGGCGGCTTTGGGCATGGCTCTGACCCGCGACCTTGCTAGCGGTAATCACCACGTGGTAGCTGTCATCGGCGATGGGTGCCTCACCTGTGGCATGACTTACGAAGCGCTGAATCACGCCGGGCATTTGGGCACAAGGCTTATCGTGGTGCTCAATGATAACGGCATGTCAATTTCGCCCACAGTAGGAGCGATAGCCAAGCGGCTAAATGTAGTGCGAACAACCCGTGGCTATATACGGGCTAAGAAACAAACGAGTCGGTTGTTGTCTTTTTTGCCTGGAGGAAAGAGGCTGCAGGGGGCATTGCGCCGTCTTAGGGAAGGGGTAAAAGCGGTGGTCATGCCCACCATGATGTGGGAGCAGCTTGGCTTTACTTACCTGGGTCCGATAGATGGTCATAACACTGCTGGATTGGAAACAGCTCTGACTCAGGCCAGAAATTACTATAAGCCGGTCATCGTCCATGTCTTGACTACGAAGGGCAAGGGTTACAAACAAGCAGAGGATAATCCCACTTATTTTCACGGTCTATCCCCTAAAAGCGAGGGCTTGGGCACAATACCTACTTATAGTCAGATATTTGCTCAAACAGTCGGTGGATTGCTTAGGGACAATCCCAGGGTGGTAGTGATAAGCGCTGCCATGGTCGAAGGCAATAGTCTATCTTCTCTGGTCAAGGAGTTTCCTCAACACATCTACGATGTGGGGATTTCTGAGCAGCATGCGGTTACCTTAGCCGCCGGTCTAGCTACCCAGGGCTTTATACCTATTGTAGCTATATATTCCACTTTCTTGCAGCGTGCCTTTGACCAGGTATTGCACGATGTTTGTCTCCCTGATCTGCCTGTCATTTTTGCCCTCGATCGCAGCGGCATTGTCGGAGAGGATGGCAAAACACATCAAGGGATATTTGATTTATCCTATCTTAGTTTGATGCCTAATATGATTGTTTGCGCACCTAAGGATGGGAATGAACTGCAAGACCTGCTCTATACTGCCCTCAATGCCGAGCATCCTCTGGCAATTCGTTATCCTCGGGGTCGGGGAACAGACGTGCCCTTGGCCACCGAGCTGCATCGGCTTCCTATAGGCAAAGCTGAGATAATAAAGCAAGGTGAGGATATGGTAATAATAGGCATTGGCTCTACTGTCATGCCTTCTCTGGAAGCAGCGGAACATTTAGCTCTTGGGGGCATTGGTGCCATGGTAATTAATGCCCGATTCGCTAAGCCCCTGGATACAGAGCTTATTTTGGATGTAGCCAACCACACCAAAAAGATAGTCATAGTAGAGGAGAATATTCTTAGCGGCGGCTTTGGTGCTGCGGTGCTGGAGCTGCTGGAAAAGGCTGAAGCCTCAGATATCAAAGTGAAGCGATTAGGCATTCCTGACGAATTCGTAACCCATGGAAAGCAAGATTTTCTTCGCTCTCTCTACCATCTGGATGCCCTGGGAATAGCCAAGGAATGCGCTGATTTCCTGGCTCACGTCCAGGCAAAGGCGGAGGGAGAGTTCCACCCCACTGTCATCTAGTGCTAGTGTCTAGTCTCATAAAATATGGTCTTCCGCATAATCTCGTATAAAATTCCTCTCCCGTCAAGGGAGAGGAATTCAGGTTTGCAGTGACATATTGACCGATTTTGTCCCCGGAAACTGAAAATATTAAATTTAACGACGTTTGGGTTTATTTGACAACAAAAAAGCCGTGCTGTATAATGGGCATACTCCTGAACGGAGAATATTTTTGCACGTTAACAATTGAATAGGTTTTGTGTTCTGCCTGGCGTGGGTCAAGGGAGAAAGAGCATAGGGTGGATGCCTTGGCATCAGCAGCCGAAGAAGGGCGTGGCAAGACTGCGAAAAGCCTCAGTGAGCTGTCTAGCTAGCTTAGCTGGGGATTCCCGAATGGGGCAACCTGCTTGGGTGAAAATCCAAGCACTCGCTAAAGCGAGGGGGAACTGGGTGAACTGAAACATCTTAGTAACCTGAGGAAGAGAAATCAACAGAGATTCCCTGAGTAGTGGCGAACGAAAGGGGAACAGTCCAAACCAGGATAGCTAAGTGGGCTTGGATCCTAAGCTATTTTGGGGTTGTAAGACGCAGGGGGCAGATTCCAAGGTCTGCCACAGAGTGACAAAACTTTTCCTTAGTCGAATGCTTCTGGAAAGGGCAACCGTAGAAGGTGATAGTCCGGTAGGCGAAAAGGAAAAGTCTCTGCTTGTGTTCTTGAGTACCACGGGACACGAGGAATCCTGTGGGAACCAGGGGGGACCACCCTCCAAGGCTAAATACTGCTGATGACCGATAGTGAACCAGTACCGTGAGGGAAAGGTGAAAAGCACCCCGGGAGGGGAGTGAAATAGAATCTGAAACCCTGTGCTTACAAGCAGTCAGAGCCGAACATCCAACTAAGCGCACACGGAGGTAAAGGATGTTTTATGTTTATGTCCTCAGCACCTCAAGTTCAGAGTTATATATAGGATATACAAGTAACTTAAAAAGGAGGATAGATCAACATACCAGTGGTCCAGAGTAAGTCAACCAGTGGAAGGATTTGGAAGTTGGTCTATTATGAGGCTTACCGAAGTAAAGAAGGCGCTGTTAGGCGAGAGAGGGCATTAAAACAGAGGGGCAGGCTAAGCGCTATCTCAAGCATCGAATAAGTAATAGCATTTCTTCTGTGTGTGTTTAGTTGGGTGCTCGGTGATGGCGTGCCTATTGAAGAATGAACCGACGAGTTGATTTATGTGGCTAGGTTAAGCAACTTAGTTGCGGAGCCGAAGCGAAAGCGAGTCTGAATAGGGCGAGGCTCAGTTTACTGAGCAGGTCGCATGGATCAGACCCGAAACCGGGTGATCTATCCATGGCCAGAGTGAAGCTCAAGTAAAATTGAGTGGAGGCTCGAACTTGTGAATCAGGCAAAATTCTAGGATGAGCTGTGGATAGTGCAGGTGAAATGCCAAACGAACCCGGAAATAGCTGGTTCTCCCCGAAATGCATTTACGTGCAGCCTCAGGAGGTAATTTACGGAGGTAGAGCTCTGGATGAGCCAGGGACCGTGAGGTTACCGAACTCAACCAAACTGCGAATGCCGTAGATATAATCCTGGGAGTGAGACTGTGGGGGCTAAGCTCCATAGTCGAGAGGGAAACAGCCCAGACCATCAGCTAAGGTCCCTAAACGCAGGCTAAGTGGGAAAGGAAGTTGTGTCGCAGAAACAGCCAGGAGGTTGGCTCAGAAGCAGCCATCCTTTAAAGAGTGCGTAACAGCTCACTGGTCGAGTGGTACTGCACCGACAATTTAACGGGGCTCAAGTCTGCTACCGAAGCTATGGTCGAGCACTCAATTCATTGAGTGCTCGAGGTAGGGGAGCGTTGTCATGGCTGCGAAGCTGTGGTGTAAACCATTGTGGAGCAATGACAAGTGAGAATGTCGGTATGAGTAGCGTGAAGGCATGTGAAAATCATGCCCACCGTAAACCTAAGGTTTCCTACGCAACGTTTATCGGCGTAGGGTTAGTCAGGCCTAAGCTGAACCCTAATGGGGTAAGCGATGGACAGTAGGTTAATAGTCCTACACCGCGTAGCTTTTGTTTTAAGGCAAAGGGGGGACACAGGAAGGTAGGTTGAGCATGCCTAATGGACATGGTGTGTTTCCAACTCAAGGTGCATCAGGGCAGGCAAATCCACCCTGATATTAAGCTGAGGGGAGGGAGAATTTGAGGGGCGACCCGACAAAACTCAACTGAGCCTATACTGTCAAGAAAAGCCTCGTTGCTAAAAAGCTAAGCGTCTGTACCGCAAACCGCCACTGGTAGGTGGGGATAAATGTCCCAAGGTGTTCGAGAGAACCCTCGTTAAGGAACTCGGCAATCTAACCCCGTAACTTCGGGAGAAGGGGGCCCGCCTGTAATAAGGCGGGGGCACAAAATTGGCCCAGGCGACTGTTTAACAAAAACACAGGTCTCTGCTAAAGCGAAAAAGCTGAAATATAGAGGCTGATACCTGCCCGGTGCCAGAAGGTTAAGGAGAGAGGTTAGGATGGTAACATTCAAAGCTTTGAACTGAAGCCCTGGTGAACGGCGGCCGTAACTATAACGGTCCTAAGGTAGCGAAATCCCTTGTCGGGTAAGTTCCGACCTGCACGAATGGTGTAACGATCTGGGCGCTGTCTCAACGAGGGACTCGGTGAAATTGCAATGGGGGTGAAGATGCCCTCTACCCGCGACAGGACAAAAAGACCCTAGCAGCTTTACTATAACTTGGCATTGAGCTTAGGCTAAGCATGTGTAGGATAGGTGGGAGGCTAGGAAACTGGGGCGTCAGCCTCGGTGGAGCCAACGGTGAAATACCACTCTTGCTTGGTTTTGGTTCTAACCCCGATGTAATCGGGGGACAATGTCTGGTGGGTAGTTTGACTGGGGCGGTTGCCTCCTAAAAGGTAACGGAGGCGTCCAAAGGTTCCCTCAGCACGAATGGAAACCGTGTGTAGAGTGTATTGGCATAAGGGAGCTTGACTGTGAGACACACAAGTCGAGCAGGGACGAAAGTCGGGCAAAGTGATCCTACGGTACTGTGTGGAAAGGCCGTGGCTTAACGGATAAAAGCTACGCTAGGGAAAACAGGCTTATCTTGCCCAAGAGTTCATATCGACGGCAAGGTTTGGCACCTCGATGTCGGCTCGTCGCATCCTGGGGCTGGAGAAGGTCCCAAGGGTTGGGCTGTTCGCCCATTAAAGCGGCACGCGAGCTGGGTTCAGACCGTCGTGAGACAGGTCGGTCTCTATCCGTCGTGGGCGCCGGAGATTTGAGGGGAGCTCTCCTTAGTACGAGAGGATTAGGAGGGACAGACCTCTGGTGTGCCAGTTGTTCCGCCAGGAGCAGTGCTGGGTAGCTATGTCTGGATGGGATAAGTGCTGAAAGCATCTAAGCGCGAAGCCCACCCCAAGATGAGATCTCCCACTGGGTTAACCAGGTAAGGCCGCAAGTAGACTACTTGCTTGATAGGCGGCATGTGTAAGCGGAGTAATCCGTTTAGCTAAGCCGTACTAATGGCCGAGGCCTTGACCTACGTCAGGCTGAGCATAAAACCTTATAAAATGGTAAAATGGTTGTTCGACGCGGGGTAGAGCAGTGGTAGCTCGTCGGGCTCATAACCCGGAGGTCGCAGGTTCAAATCCTGCCCCCGCCACCAATTTTTAAAGCTAAAATCCCCCAAATCCGTAAAAAGATTCGGGGGGATTTTCTTTGTTCTGTCAAAGCAATCTTCCAGAAGAAGAATCCGATAAACCTAAACCGGTTCCAGTAAATAGTGGTTGATTTCAGGTTTTTCAGCTTATTGGTACAAACTCAAGAAGAGCCTTTCATTTCAAAGGTTTCACTTTTAAGGTTTTTATCTTCTAAACGAATAGTAAACTTGTTAGCCGACGGTTGTTTTAAGAAAAATTGCATGGCTCGTAACTCTCCTTGCTTGTCTTCAAACTCTTGATCGTTTTCTTCTTTCTCTGGTGTCCGAATAACGACATTTATTGATCTTGTTCTATGGTTATAATCAAGCGCTTTCAGATCAAATCTCATTCTTATTGCCGCCTCTTTTTCTCTACTTGACTTTGATGGTTTACAGTATCCTTGAGATATTGGCCAATGGAACGGTTGTCCACGATTTATGGTGGGGCAGGAGCAATCTTAGGCTCTGGCTCGATTGGCACCGATTTACCCTTACGAGCAGCTGCGTAATCAGAAATTGAGAAGAAGGGCAACATATGTCTAGGAGTTAGAGTCAAAGCCTGCAACCGCTTTTAAAGTTCAGCCTGTGCCTCTCTTCCACTAAGTTGCCAATACTCCTCATGGCTACGCATTCGTTCGACTTGTTCGTCAGACCATGGCATTTATGCCTAGAAGCTCACGCCCGATGGTCAACTTATGCATTTCAGTTGTACCGCCAAGTATGGTGCTCAACACTGCATCACGGTAGTGATGCGCTATCGGAAAGTCATCAGTGCAGCCATAAGCGCCATGAAGCCTGATTGCCTCAGCCGACGCTCTCACCGCTAACTCAGTGGCAAGCCACTTGGCCGAGGATATCTCTTTAGCATGACGAAGCCCCTTGGTCTTGAGGTCACTAACATGATATACCAGCCATCTAATTGCCTCAGTTTCTGCTTCCATTCTGGCTATTGCTTCTTGCACTAACTGAAAGCTGGCTATAGGTCTACCAAACTGATGGCGCTCTTTAGTGTATTTGATGGAAGCATCAAGGCAGCTCTGAGCCATGCCAACAGCACTAGCGGCGATGAACAGCCGAGCTGTATCAATACCAACTAAGGCGTTCTGAAGACCCCGACCTACCTGACCGAGGAGATTATCGTGGGGCACCCGGCAATCGCTAAACCCTAAATTAACCAGGTCACAGGTCCAGCCGCCTACCAGCCTGACATTTGAGCTGGAAAAGCCTGGAGTGGCTCTGTCGACACCAATAAGAGCGATCCCCTTAGTGCCCAGGCTCTTGTCCGTCTGGGCTAAAACAAAGACAATATCAGCCATACTGCCCTGCACGATGAAGTTCTTGGTTCCGCTAATAACCCACTCATTACCATTCAGTGCAGCCGTAGTCTCGATCGCAGCGGCGTCGCTGCCAGCATTGGGCTCAACAACGGCTACAGCAGCAATCAACTCACCCCGACATAGAGGAGGCAGGTATTTCTGCTTCTGCTCATCGTTAGCCACATTCATAAGAATAGTGCCAGCTAGCACACCATGCCCCAAAGAAACCAAGGTCTGTGTCCAGCTCGCCCAACTCAGTTGCTCCCAGATTATAGCTGCGGAAGTATAATCAAGCCCGGCACCACCATATTCCTCAGGTATGTGAGCTCCTATTAGACCCAGCGACCCCATCTTCTTGATAAGATCATAGTTTACCTTGTGTTCTCGCTCATACTCTTTGAGTGTGGGAAGCATCTCCTGCTCGGCAAACTCGCGTGCCATGCTGCGCAGCATTATCTGTTTCTCAGTTAACTCGAAATCCATCGTTTATACTCCTTACAGTTAAATTTTGCCGCCTACAGGGGAATATTGCCATGACGCTTGGGAGTGGGTTCCACCTTCTTATCTTCTATTAACTGAAGCGACCGGATCAAGCAGAGCCTCGTCTCCCTTGGTTCAATGATATCCTGGATATAGGTGACCTGCGATGCTAAAGCCAGGCTATCAGCATATAGCTCTTCATACTGCCTTATCTTCTGGGCTCTAAACTCTTCTGGATTGTCTGCGGACTTGATATCATCAGCATAGAATAGTTCTACCGCTTGTTCAGCGCCCATAGCCCCGACCTCAGCTGTAGGCAAGGCAAAAACAAGGTCAGTGCCAAACCCCGGCAGTATACCCATACCTAAAACAGCACCCCCATATGCCTTACGAAGTAGTATCGCTATCTTGGGTACAGTCGCTTCCGACAAAGCATAAAGCACCTTCGCTCCGTGGCGAATTATCCCGGCTTGTTCTTGAGCTTTACCCGGAAGATAGCCAGGTGTATCTACTAGCAGGACAATTGGAATATTGAAGGCGTCACAGAACCTGATGAACCTGGCTTGCTTGTATGAGCTATCCACACTCATACAGCCGGCACATACCATCGGCTGATTGGCAACAATGCCCACAGTATCACCATTCAAGCGAGCAAAGCCGACTATTATCTCACCGGCAAACTCTGGTTTAGCCTCAAGAAAGTCGCCGTTATCAACAATTTCTTTGATAAGCTGATGCATATCGTATCCCATGGTTGGTTGGACGGGCACTATCTCATTCAGGGCATCGGTAAACCTTTCCGGGTCATCACCAGTATCCTTTCTCGCCGGTCGTTCTCTCCAGTTTGAGGGCAGAAAAGATAATAATCTCCTTATCCCCTGCATGCATTCTTGCTCGCTCTTGACCCGGAAATCGGCAATGCCGGTAATCTGGCAATGGACCTTAGCTCCTCCGAGCTCCTCCATGCTGACCTCCTCGCCCATCACTGACTTAATAACCCGGGGACCGGTGATAAACATATGCGATAGACCGTCAACCATAAATATGAAATCAGTCAGTGCTGGGGAATAGACAGAGCCGCCGGTACAGTTGCCTAAGATGGCTGAGATTTGAGGTATTGCCCCCGAGCAGCGAGTGTTAATAGCAAATACTGCCCCACCATGTTTCTCGTCGCTCACCCGATATGGGTCGTCGCTCCCTGCCAGCTCAGGTCTTATCACCCTGGCCCCCGGGGAATCATTCAGACCAATGAGCGGAACGCCCATATCCAGAGCCATCTCGTGTATCTTATATAGCTTCCTGCCATGCATATAGCCTTGAGAACCGCCAAACACGGTAACATCATGGGAGAAAACACAGACCCTTCGCCCATCTATAGTTCCATGTCCGATTACAATGCCATCTCCTGGCGCACCAACCTTGTATTTCACCAGCATATTAAACTCTTTGAAGCTGCCTGGATCGAGAAGCAGGTCTATGCGTTCACGGGCTGTAAGTTTACCCTTCTCATGCTCCTTAGCTATTTTCTGCTCACCACCCCCCAATGCGGCTGTTGCCTTGGTTTCACGAAGCCTTTTAATACGCTCTTCCATCTTCACTCTCCTCCAGATTAGAAATCAGGATTTTATTTCGATGCGCTTATTCCGGAGCACGGAATCTATTTGCTGACCAGCGCCATTTTAACAGGTTTGTGGTTATTTCCAAGCTATTGTGGGCTCTATTATAGATTCTGCGGGAAAAATTTTTGGTAGCATGTCCAAGAGCTGACATTTCTCCGGAACTTTCTCTGACAGGGGCTATCCTCGGACTTTATGATGATTTGTCTTCGAAAGTTTGTCAATATGTTCCACCCTGGGTGTCCTGTTGAATTCTAGCTTGGTTCCATTAAGACAGACTTCCTCCAGGAGCCTAGCAACTCTCTCGGCGCCTTCATCACTCCACCTCGCGCCTAGCTCAGTTCAGTAGATTTCCGTCATGATTATAGTTGCCATGGCCAAAGAAAAGCTTAGGGAACGAGGACTTGTCTACCTACAACTCTGGCATGTTCCAGATTGTCTATAGCATCATTAGCCTCTTCAAGCCGCATGGTCTTTGTAACCATAGGTTTAACCTTGCTCTTCTCAGCCATGTCCATTATACCGATGAAATCAGCCTGATTGCCAAGCCAGCTCCCAACAAATTGGATCTCATTGAAAACTACGAGGGGACTAGGATACTTTAGTTCACCTCCATGTAACCCAACCATAATATACTTACCATGTTTAGTCAAAGCAAATGGGTAGACTGATAATGTTCTCTCGGAATTGTTGAAATCAATAACGGCCTCACTGCCCTTACCATTAGTCAACCTTTTTATTTCCTCAGTTACGTTGCCACTTCTCCCGTCAATAACATGATCAGCCCCGGCCCCTTTAGCAGCTTCTAAAGCTTCTTCTCTAACATCGACTCCTATTATCGTGGCTCCCGAAGTAGCCTTAGCTATTTGAACAGCCATGATTCCAAGCCCCCCACCAGCACCTATTACAGTGAGCACCTCCGAAGGATCCAAGTTAGCCTTTTTTACTGCCTTATATGGGGTTATTCCAGCGCAAGCTAAGGGAGCAGCTTCTACTGGAGACAAGTTTCTTATTCTGAATAGATACTTATAATGAGGTACTTTAACGTATTCTGCGAAACCGCCATCTGCGTGAATTCCGAGTTGCTTCGGATTATCACACATATTCTCTTCCCCTATTTTGCAATAATAACATGTGCCGTCACCTATCCATGGGTTTATAACAACTGCATCGCCTTTGCTGAACCCCTGAACTTCATTTCCAACTTCCTCGATTACCCCAGCTATTTCATGGCCTAACGTCACAGGAAGCATAATTCCAAGATCCTTTAATCCTATATTACCGACATATCCACTCCTTATATGCACGTCGCTATGACATACTCCAACTGCTTGTGTCTTCACCAGGACTTCGAAATTTTTAACTTTTGGAACTTCAACCTCTGTTAGCTCCAATTTTCCTATCTCTATTAATCTCATAGCTCTCATAATCGTTCCCCCTACGCGTACACTAATTTTGTAACAGTTTAGCTTTTCCAGAATCTTATCATTGGCTTTCCAACAATTCAATTATATCCCCAAGGAGCCTCAACTAGAATATATCTGTGCCAATAGCTAATAGTTGCCCAGCTTGTTGCCTACTGAGGTTGCTCCTAGATGGGGCTAACAACTATAAGGTCGTTGGTTCAAATCCAACCCCCGCCACCAAGAAACTAAGCAGGCAGGATAACTTTCAGAATCATCCTGCCTTTTTGCAATAGCCTAACGCGCAACGAGGAAATGCACGATACCTACCAAAGTTATGCCCCGTTTGCCAATGCAACGGTTGGGGGCTTGAGGCGGACTTAAAGCACGAATAGAGCCACGGCGGGATTTAACAACCTTAATAAGCTACCTGGCAATCTTAGCTCTTTGCCTTTCGGTTGTTGATTTTGCCCTTTACGGTTATTATACTGCAGTTCACATCATCACCCCTCGTTTGCCCGACGATGGGCTCATTGCTGGTTGTGTCCAAACCAACTGACTTTGCTAATGCTGCAGTCATGTATTGGTTCAGGCTAACTCCCTCAACAGCTGCTCTATCAGATAAGAGTCTATGCAGAGATGGAGGAATTCTTAAACTGATTTGTCCACTATGTTTGTGTGGTATTGGCTCGGGTATCTTAAGCCCTCTTTCTAAGTTGGACTTTATCCAGTCTCTCTTAACCTCTTCAATTTCTGCGATAGCTTCCTCTGGAGTATCACCATGTATCAAACAGTGCGGGAGTTCTGCAATTCTAGCAACCCAGTATGGCCCCTTTCCATCATTCCACATTTCAACAATAATATTGTAAGGCAAGTTGGCATAATACTCTAAATCTTTTTTTATATTTTTTATAGCCATTGTAATTTCCAATCTTAAATTGTTACCGATGAGGATGTACAGCTTTATGAACTATCTATCTATATCCAGCAACTCTTTAACGTAACACGATTTAACAGGGTTTCCTCTCTTGTAAGGCATTGTATGAACACCTATAATAGCCTTCGGGTGTTTACTTCCCTCTTCAATATACCCATAGGTTTTTATCACTGCCTCAAAATCCTCCAATGGTACATTTCTTATATTCCTCCGAACCTTGTCCAGTAGCTTTTGCTTTCGCGACATCGTGTGTAACCCCCCTAAACATGATTGCCCTCCTTTCGCCTCCTTGCGAATTATGGTATCATATTTGATACCATCTGTCAAGAGGTTGTACTCGTTCAGGTGATTGGTGACACTTTCTCCTTTCTTTTATTTTGCCAATGTTGTTCTAGATATTCCAGTGGTGTAAGGTAGCCCAATGCCTGGCTCGGACGAACAGTATCATATACTACTTC
>Ga0315543_1001577_pt1 | contig 24185 bp, 23 predicted proteins | sample SalMarSW160210MG_2_FD_203098 | JGI IMG/M metagenome (GOLD analysis project Ga0315543, IMG submission 203098) | Salt marsh sediment microbial communities from the Plum Island Ecosystem LTER, Massachusetts, United States - Salt Marsh Sediment SW1601-210 ... | reverse complement strand
TTCAACCCCGTTGGTGGCAATTCAAATATACGTGATTGATTTGTCAAAATAATTTACATTAATTCTAAAAATATTTTTTCAAAGAGCGAAATGTAAGTTAAAGGTGTGTTGCCTTTTGCGGAAGATCTTCAACCGGCAATTACGTCTGAACTTGATCGAAAAGTGTACCTGAGTATGTCTGAAGAAAATATTGCGGATAAACTGCCGGGCTGGCTTCTTTCTACAGGAACCATCAGAATATTAGCTCTTTGGGCTGTATTGCACCATCCACCCCCCTGAATATACTCCTTAAGTACGATGAATGCTTTAATGCTTTTTCATGATCTACCCGGTCCCAAAAATAGAGCGCCTCTTGAAAAAAATAATCGGCCATTTCATTGAGGAACTGATCACATCAAGCCCTTTTCCTTGAATGACAGGTAGCCCTTTTTTGTAACAATTATGTGATCCAAGACAGATATTCCAATGATATTGCCAGCATCTATCAATTGTCGCGTCGTAATGACATCATCAGGGCTGGGAGCAAGTATGCCTGACGGGTGGTTGTGAGCAAGGATGATGCTGGCAGCCCGGTCAGATATTGCATCTGCAAATACCTCTCTCGGATGAACCTGGTTTGTATTCAGAAGACCTACCGTGACAACCCTGTTTCCGATGACCTCATTGGCTCCGTTTAAAGATATGCAAAGAAAATATTCCTGCTTTTTATCGGCAATATGTGAAATGAGCGGCAAGATATCTTCTGCTTTCTTGACGAAAGTACTTTCCTTTAACAGTCTCCGTCTCGCAAATTCAAAAGCAGCCACGATCTGGCATGCCTTTGCAAAACCAACACCTTCTGTCGAGACAAGGGTCTTTACATCTATCGTTTCTATGTGGTTATCAAGCTTTCGCAAAATGGCATGTGATATTTGAAAGACATTCTTTCCCTTCACACCGCTTCCAAGGAGAGTTGCGAGCAATTCTACATCTGAAAGCGCTTTCGCACCTTTGGCCGCCAGTTTTTCCCGTGGTCTGTCAAAACTGGGAATCTCTTTAATGGGTTTCAAAATGATCTCCGATGGTTATATCCGGCCTTACTCGATGTTTTAGGGGAGGGACGATTCCGATTTCCGGCTTTCCAATTCAATAACGCCTCGTAATTGTTTTATAATACCCTCTCTAATTTTTCTATTTTTTGTCTTGCGAAAGAGCTTTATGAGCGTAATTTCCTCCTTATTAAGGGGCGGGAAGGTTTTACGGAGCTCTTTTCCAGACGTATATTCTATAGCGAAATCCGAAACCTTCGGAAGGCTTTCGCCTTGCTCAAAAAATGAAGTAATATCAACGCCAAGAACCTCTGAGATCTGTTGCAAACGCACGACAGAAACTCGGGTTGAACCTTTCTCATATTTTTGAACTTGTTGAAATGATACTCCTATTTTTTCAGCCAGCTCACTCTGAGAAAGACCCCAGCCCTTTCTTAGTTGCCTTATTTTTTCCCCAATTTTTTTGTTGATCAACCGCTTTTACCTTCCTGAATGCATCCTTATTTCACCCATTTAAGAATAATTTTATTTCATAAATAGCTGAGAAAGTCCAACAACTCACGGTTGTATTTATTTTGTTGATTTTATATCTTTATAGTTGTATATACTAGAATCGGTATCCATCCGTATAAGCGTTCTTTATTTGCTGTAGCGTACTGATTTCCAATGTAAAACAACATATATCTCGCCATTTTTACGTCAAAGGGTGAAACATTTTAATTATTTTCTCAGAGCCGGTTCAAATGTGTTTTTCATGAGCATAAGCATAGCTCGAATTATCCAATTGATTATATACTTCTTTTGTAGGAGCCCGAAATGAAGGGGGGAAGGATGGAGAAAAAGAGGATCCTTATTGTAGATGATGAAAAATCTATGAGGCATTTAGTGGCTGAGGTTTTAGGGACTCAGGATTACGAAATAACCATGGCAAATGACGGTGTCGAGGCAATCAAACAGATTGACAAAGAGTTTTATGATCTAATTATCACCGACTACATGATGCCCCAAATGGATGGGCTTGAGTTAACCTGCAGGATAAAAGCAAGATACCCGTTCATGCCTATCCTTGTCGTCACCGGCAGGGCGCCTGTCCAAGATCTTCTTAAAAATGGGGCCACCGCCTGTATCATGAAACCATTTGATATTTTCGAGCTGCGATGCCTAGTAAAAACCATCTTAAATCGAGGAATACAGGGAATCGATGAAAAAAATCCATAAATGCCGTTTCCGCCTGATTGGCTGTCCTCTCTAAAAAAAGCCTGCATCCCTATGGAGCCGGCTGGGGTTTGCATGGTCTCCAGCGAAGGGACCTGCGCGGCATATTATCGCTACCACAGCACATAGAGAAGCTCATTTAATTATTTTTTGCACACAGGACATTGCTGGCTGCAGTTCGGGCACAGCAAATGGAGGTGCCGGCAAAAATGAATGCTAAAGGTGCTGAGCCCGCAACCCTGGCACACCTGGGGATTCATGAATTTGTTGGCCGGATTGTAGATCAGGGAAAGACGCTGCTGCTTTCTGCCGACAGATACCCGATACAGAACTTTGACAGCCGGGGTGCGGATCAGCATAGCGGCGCAAAGTTTAATGTTGACACGTATGCTGTATTTTTTTAACAAATCGTCGGTTTTGCGGGCCAGTTCATCCGGAAGCAAGCCTATTTTTTGTTGGCGCTCTTGGATCAGTTGTGTGGAAAGCCCCGGTCTTTCAAGGCTTGCTTTCATTTCCTGTTCCAGATCAATATAATATTCTTCCAGACTGGCCACATCGCGACGAAGCCTTCGGTTCATACTGTCCCGAAATGGTGCGATTTCTTCTGCCAGGTCCGCCTCTATATGGCATCCGACCCATTTTATGATTTTCCGAATCTTTTCTTTTCCCCAACTGATCGGTTTTTCTTTGGTTTGAAACCCGCTGACAGCAAGCCCCATATTCTGCTCCATGTCCGCAATCCGGGCGCCGGATTCAAGATTGAATATCAGCTTGATAAGACCTTCCTTTTGTTCATCGCTTTGGGCCAGATACGTACAGGCCAGCATCAGGTATTCGGTCCGCACCTCTGCAAAGCTTTCAACCTTGCCCACAGCGCCATAAAAGGCAAACTGATTCCGGATCAGGCTATCAAACCCCTGGCTTTTAAGATAATCAAAGTGCAGATGACATTCGATCAACGGGACCGATTCGCAAGCCGCATTGACCATTTTTTCCAGTAAAGGTGAACCGAAATTGACCGAACAGATCGATTCCGAGTCCGGATCTGTATCGATCTGAATAAACTCAGATGTTTGAAGCAGTTTGGATAGATGATCGGGCAGAAGCACGCTAAAACCTTTGCTGCTTTTTTCTATTATCGCACCACGATTTTTAAGAAACCGGCAAACAAAATGTTCCAATGTTTGATCCGAATCAAAGCTCATAGTCTTCTCCAAACAGCTTCTCATCCAGAGCCTTGGTCTTTTCATATCCGGCTTTGTTGCGTTTCAGGCGGGTGGCCAGTTGATCGAATCTTTTTTTTCTTTCTGCTTCGGAAACCGATTGAATCCAGATATCATAGACCATATCGGAAAATTCCTTCTCGCCCCGGATACGACCCAGAATCATGTCGATTTCACCGATAACCAGCTCAAACATATTGATCTTTTTGTCAAGCACTTCGAGAATATAGTCCTCGGCGCTACCTGTGGCACACAGGTTGTAAATAGCAACTTCATTCTCCTGTCCGATTCGGTGGATGCGGCCGATACGCTGTTCGATCTTCATTGGATTCCACGGAAGATCATAGTTGATCATCTGGTGGCAGAACTGGAGATTTCGACCTTCCCCACCGATCTCCGTGGTCAGCAAAATGTTCGTTTTTTCCTTGAATTTTTTTATTTGTTCATCCTTGCTGCGGTTGTTCATACGACCGTGAAACAGGGCATGGGGAATTTTATTCCACGACAAAAAATCCGACAGATGATCCAAGGTGCCAAGATATTTGACAAAGATGATTTTTTTCTCCGAAGACGATCGTAACAGCTTCAGCAGCATCCTACTTTTGCGAGTATCATCCATGGAACGGCACAGGTTGTTTATGGCCTGAATCTCCTTTTGATGATGCAGTAAAAGGTCTTTTTTACCCAGCATGCGCGACAGGGTCATGTTCACCGCATGAGGGGATGATCCGGCTTCGGCCAGCAAGTTTTTAAGCAGCAGCTTGCGGCTAGTTCCATCTGTGGCATTGATGCCTTGGACCAGTCCGGTAATTCTTTCGTAAAGCTCTTTTTCACTCCCGCTCGGATCAACTCGTATGGTATGGGCGAAACGCGGCGGCAGCCCGATTTTAGCCAGCGCGCGAGTGTTGCGGATCATAACCTCTCCCAGAAGTGTTTTGAGCCGGCTGCGATTCCGGGGATCGGTAGGATCACCACGCGTCATGAATTCCTTGCGAAATTCAGAAGCCGTCTTTAATTGCCCGGGTTTCAGCAATGTAATGAGATTATAGAGCTCCATCAGGTTGTTTTCCACCGGTGTGGCCGTCAGCAGCAATAAAAATCGCTTTTTCAAAGTATTGATCAGTTTCCAGTTGAGGGTGCTCCGGTTTTTGAGGTGATGGGCCTCATCAACGATGACCATGTCATATTCCCGTTCAGTGACCACTGAAAAGTTTTTCTTTGATTTTGCAAGGTTGATAGAAGCCAGAGCAAAAGGTTCCTGCCAGAAGCGATCCCCTTTTGCGCGGTAATCCGAATCATCGGTAGATGGAAAATCGAGTCCGAATTTTTCCCGCAACTCCTCCTTCCATTGGCTCACAAGGGAGGTGGGGGTTAAAATCAGGGCACTTTTCACCATTCCCCGATGAATATATTCCTTAAGTACGATGGATGCTTCAATGGTTTTTCCAAGGCCCACCTCATCCGACAGCAGGGTGCGTCCGCGAAAACGTTTTAACACCTTGCGGGCTGTTTCTTCCTGGTACCATAGAGAGCGAACACCTTGTAAGTTTGCAAGACAGATTAGGTTTTCAAAAGATTCCTTGAATCGGATTTGATAGCCTTCAAGAGCGAGGTTATAATTTTCATGGGTTGTGAAATGCCCCCGGGACAAAGGTTGCGTGAAAGAAGCGGTATCTACTTCAATGGATATCGGTATTTGCGGAAGCGGGACCCTGTTTGCCGATTTTTTTAAAGGTTTGCTTTTGGGAAGCGGCTTTGCAGTTTCGATGGTTTCAGCGGGGGAAGGCTTCGGGGTCATCGCAGCGCGGCGAGTTGCCGGCTTTTGTAACATCTCCAAATGTCCCCGGCAGTACTGCTGAATTTTAGCTATGTCGGATCGCACCTTCCGTTTATTGCGGATCTTTATTTCGGGAAGCATATTCAGCAACTGATCGGCAACATCCAGCGCCACTTCGTATTGTTTATCCCTAACCAAAAGGTCGCATAAAATAAGAAGCCGATCATCTTTAATCGGCCCGTTGTTGTAAAGCCTTAAAAGACCCTTGCGCATAAGGTCCTGCCGGTCCAGCTCGAAACCCAGGTCCACCATGGCCTCAAGCATATCCGGGCTTTTCGGATCATACCGCAAGGCTTTCATTAAAAGCGTCAATGCTTTTTCATGATCCATCCGGTCCCAATACCAGAGCGACTCATGAAAAAAATAATCGGCCCTTTCCTTTTGGATGTTGGCCGCCAGTTTGTTTCGCCGCTCTTTGAGTTTGGCCTTGCGTTTGACTTGTCTTTTTTTTGATTTTACCTTTGCCATAAGAATAGTTACAAACAGGAACAGAAAAAGATGATATCAGGTTATGCGGCCGCCCGTTTATAGATCAACTGATTTGGCAGCCAGTGATGATCACATGATTTCATACCACAATTGTTTCCATCATGCACCTATTTTGCTTCCGTCTGAGCATCAAATTAAAAGTACAATTCAATTTATATATAGATTCCAGGCATTATTAGGCTAAAATATTTGAGATTTAGCCCTTTACATGTTATGTCTCGAAAAAAAAAGAAACAGAAGAAATGAAAAAATCCAAAATAGCTCTAAAACCTTATCTGGATACAATCGTCGGCTATTGTAACGCCCTTTCAAATCAAGAGCTGACAGATATTGTTATCCATCTTGCAAAGGATGTTTCGACCTCGGGCAGGGTCAAATTTTTGGAAAAAATCGAATCGTGTCTTCCGGGTCGAAGACCGGCAGTGCTACCTGAAGCAGATCTGGTTGATCAGATCCTTGACGACATTGAAGCGCTTAAGGAAAGCATTGAGGAAAGAATCAACTCCATCGAAGACGGAAGTTACTGGGATGATCCTGATGACTGGGAAGATGATGGATATTATGACGACGAACCTGATTATATCAGACAGGATCAGGTTGAAGAGCTGGAATAGTTCTTTAATGATGCCGAAAACATGTTTCTGGATGACAGGCTTGAAAATGCACGGAAATTGTATGAAGCCTTGTTCATATTGATCAGTTACATTAAGGAACATACATACTTTTCACCCGGGCTTGAAATAGATATCAGGGAAGCCAGGGCAAGATACTGCCGCTGTGTCTATGAAACCTCAGCTGCGGATAAAAGACTGGATGAATTTGCTGCGGCCAAGGAAATCGACGTGTCTGTTCCTTATGATGAAAATGAATATAATAAAGACTATCCAATGCTTCAGGATGTCATTGATACAAGGCTCGGCGAGATGGAAAATATAAAAATGATCCAATACCATTTATACAAGATGGAGGGTTGGATTGGACAAAGGTTACCGAAATCGAAATTATCGAGATAACCGACATACATTAAACAAGGGAGCATAAATATCATGTTGACGGCAAAAAAACTTTACAGGTTTGAGCCTGATTACGCGATTCCTCCGGGAGAAACCCTCAAAGAGGTCATGGAATCGCTGAATATGTCGCAGAAAGAACTGGCCATTCGCACCGGTCTGACTGTTCAGTCTCTCAACCGTATTTTCAATGGGGATCAGCCCATTTCGTACGAAACCGCCAACAAGCTTGAATTGGCCACCGGTGTTCCGGCACGCATGTGGAACAATCTGGAGGCACAATATCGAGAGCAGTTGGCCAAAGCTAAAGAACGAAAGCAGCTTGAAACCGATCTCGACTGGTTGAAGACGATTCCCACCCAAGAACTTATCCAGCGTAACGCCATTGAGTCCCAAAAGGACCGAGTGCTTCTTTTAAGAGAGACACTAAAATTCTACGGGTTGAGTAGTGTGTCGGCATGGAAAGATATCTGGGCAAAACCGGCGGTTGCGGCCCGGCGCTCACAGTGTTTCGAAACCTGCCCGGGTCCGGCATCTGCCTGGATCAGATTGGGAGAAATTCAGGCCCAACGGATTGATTGTCCGCCCTTTGATAAAAATATTTTCATCCGGGCCGTAAAAAAGATCCGCTTGCTGACAGTCAAGGGTCCCAAAGAGTTTATTCCCGAAACCATTCAGCTTTGCGCAGATTCCGGTGTTGCCCTGGCGCTGGTTCCGGAAATGAAAAAAGTACCCTGGCATGGGGCCACAAAATGGCTGTCAGCGTCCAAGGCAATGATTCTGCTCAATCTTCGCGGCAAGATGGAGGATCAGTTCTGGTTTTCATTTTTTCACGAAGCCGGCCATGTTCTTTTTGACAGCAAAAAGGACCTTTATATCAATGATGGCACTATTGATGATCCACGGGAGGAAAAAGCCAATGAGTTTGCAGCAGCGATTCTTATCCCTCGTAATCGAGATCCGGAAATTGCATCATTGCGATCAAAAGCAGATGTAATTCGCCTAGCGAACGAGCTTAAGATTTGCCCGGGAATTGTCGCGGGACGTTTCCAGCGTCTAACAAAAAAATGGGACTATTTCAACGGGCTTAAACGAAAGTTTCAGTGGACCGCATAAAATTATAAAAAAAAGGAAAAGAAGGGTGTACGCCTGATATTACGTCTGAAATTCGGCAAAATGTTGATAGATGAAGTACGACCAAAATATTTCCCAGCGATTGCTTAATATGATGGAACGAAGGGTCAGTATTGTTTGTCCTCCATCGACACTCCATCGCATTCCGGACTTCTTCATTCGAGCACCAATCAAGTTCTTGCAGGCGGCCTCTACCACGCCACTTCCTATAGGAAGTTTTTTCTGTCGTAATTCGAAGTAGTTCATCCTCTTTCTATTGTGTTGGAGGTACTTGATTTCCGAATCTATTTCTGGGTTCTCTTTTATAAGACTTCGCCGATAACGGGCAGCCCGAATCAACTTAGAAGCGCCTTGGGGATCTTCCTTCAAAATAGTTCGGTATTTCTTATACCAAGTCTTTGCTTCTGAGCGGTTATCAAAGAACAAATCAGAAAGCTTTGAAAGGTGCTCACAAACATGGAAGAAATCAACCACGTGAATCGTATTGGGATATTTTTTACGGAAGTATCGCCACAGGTCACGCGCACCATCTGCAATGCAGACAATGTATTTAAAATTCTGTTTCGCCATTCTGGCTTCCACTTCCTTTTCTAATAGGCGCTTTGCCTGAAGCTTCCCCGTTTCGGGCATACGGCCAACATAAACTGTATCCAATCTATTGCCATTTGTATCGTATGTGCTTAATGTTGCTGCTGTGGCATGGCGCCACCCCTCGCGCCTGATGTTAACACAGGTAGAGTCGATGCTCATGGCCAGGGTAACAGCATCTTCGGGTAACGTTTCTTCAGAACGAATCATGTCAAGAAAGTTGCTTGTTTCTAAAAAACGGCCAACGTAATCCAAGACTCTTTTGACAGTGCCTTCAGAGGGTTTCATAAGTGCCCATTTCATGCAGTGTTTGACAAATTCACCCAGAGTCATGGAAGCCATACTGTAGCAAATATATTCAGCAGCCGCAAAGCTTACATAGTCATTGATGAACCTCAGCTTCAGCTCAAGGGGGCAAATGCTGCGCTTTGCCTTGTTGCTCTGGTAAACTCCTCGTTTGAGCGAAATCTCACCCAATAAAGTCAGATACCGCCCCATTGCAAGATATTTTCGGTAATGTTTCTGGCCATTAAAAACAACAGCTTTACGAGATTCATCATTGCAAGAAAACAATTTGCTTAATCCATGTGTGCCCGATCGCCCGATTGTTTCAATGAATTGCTTTTCAACGATGTGAATACTCGCACCGTCAAATGGGCGTTTTGCAACACTGGCAAGTTGATCAGCTACGCCAGCGCGAACAGCCGATAGTATTGAGGATGAGACACCCTTTGTTTCCATATATGACAATACTATTATCTTTTGTCATATATTGTCAAGCTATATGTTTAAAAGTCCCATATTTTGGGTATATTTTTACGTAATATGGAGCGTACACCCTTTTCTTTCTTATCCAAACCCGTTGTAATTGACCCAAGAAATTAGGGATGATCACGTTTCATACAACCATTGGCGATTTGCATAAAATTTTATTGCTGTCCACCAAAAGGAAAATACTTCTCTATAGGAATGCTTCCGCTGTTACTCCTGTCTGAAAAGATTAAACTTGATTATATACCAAATGGCTTTGATACCGTCCTTCCAGGTTATTTTTTTCCCCTGGTCATAAAGACGAGGCTCATAATAAATCGGAACTTCAAAAATGCGTGCTTTCATTTTTGCAAGTTTAGCGGTGATCTCCGGTTCAAAACCGAAGCACTGACATTCAATGTTAATTTTCTTTAAGATGTCTGTCCTGATCATCTTGTAACAGGTTTCCATGTCTGTAAGGTGCAGATTGGTCAGAATATTTGAAAACAATGTTAGCAACTTGTTACCATAGTAATGCACAAAGCTATCCACCATAATTTCATTGCCCGAATATCGGCTGCCATAAACAGCATCGGCATTCTTTTCCACAAAAAATTTATATAGCTTAGGATATTCAAAAGGATCATATTCCAGATCAGCATCTTGAATAATCACCAGATCTCCGGTGAGGAGTTGCTGAGCAGTCCGAATCGCCGAACCTTTGCCCAGATTGGCATTATGATGAATAACCTTAATAAGTTCGTTTTTCGGGTAGTTGTCAAGCAACCCTTTTGTTCTATCGGTTGAACAGTCGTTAACTACAATAATTTCCTTGGGGAGGTTAACCGAACGTACTCTTTCAATGATGTCTATAATGGTTTTTTCCTCATTGTAAACAGGAATAATGACAGAAAGCATCAGATCTTTTTTCATTTATTAAAGCATCCTAAAATTTTTCATGCTATGTGGGACATGTTTCATCTACAGGCAAAAAGTATTCAGGAAGGCTCCTTAATTATGGGATGTCGCGTTTTTTTTACCTGCCTCCGGAAAGCGTTGTCTTGATAAAGTACTGCTTCCCAGGATTTGGGTAGAACTATCATGCTACCACCATCTCAATTATATCTGCCGCCTTTTCATGCCTGCTGTATACATCTGTTTCTTCAACATATTTTTTTCCGTTGAGACCCCATTGATCTTTGTCTTCAGAAGTCAGCATCGAAACCAGCATATGGTTAAGAGTTTCTTGCCTGAAGGGCGAAGGCACCAGTTTTCCCGCACCGGCCCGTTCCACATGAAAACCGTAGCCGCAATTATCGGTTGCCAGAACAGGCAGTCCGGCTGACATGGCTTCAATTAAAACCGTTCCGGTATTTTCCCGATAAGCAGGGTGCAATAAAAGGTCGGATCCTACTAAAAAGCGTGGCACATCGCCTCGCTCGCCGACAAAATTTACATGAGATGAAACCCCCAGTCTTTTTGCCAATCGGAGATAAGGCCCAGCTCTTCCTTTGCCCACAACCATCAGCAGGGTTTTCTCCATCAAATGGAGCGGCAGGGCTGATATGGCTTTTAATGCACGATCGACACCCTTTCTCTTATAGTCTGAACCGACCATCAACACGACGTGTTGATTTGGTTTAATAGCAAATTCACTGCGAAAATCATCCCGAATTCTCGGAACATTTGGAGGGGCCAGACGGTCCCTGGAAATTCCCGGTGGCACTGAGTGAAAACGTTGTTCGGAAGTTCCATAATAATCCATATAGAATTTCTTTTCACTATTGGAAATCAATATTATTTGGGTTTTTGCCTGTTTGTCGAAAACAGTACGTTCCAGAGCCATTAAAGCTCGACAACGTCCCGACAAACGATATAAAAAACTCCTTTCTAACGCCTTGGTTGCAAAACAGGTGTCTGATGCAAAATACACATCCAAACCGGGCATCTTGTTAAACCCCACAACGGCATCATAATGTTCGACGGTTATATGCTTATCAAGTCTTTCAACAAAGGATTTATAGCGCCTGTGGTTGGTAACGCCTTTATCGGGGATAATAAAAACCTGCAGATTGTCCGGTTGCCTCCCTACCCATGAACCGGTATATACATCTACTTGATGACCCCGTGATAGACAGACTTCGGCAAGCTGCAGGAATCCCCGCTGCAGCCCTCCAAATGGAAAATATTTAAACAGGCAAAATGCAAATTTCATTTTTCATCTAATAAAAAAGATTTATAAAATCTATTTAGCATTTTTCAAAAATAAGTCAACAGGAAGGCGAAAGCTAACAGGGTAAATGCATAGGAAAAAATCCTGGCATTTTAGTTTTGAAAATCTTAAGATGTGTAGTGACAGTGAACCGTTACATTCATGCCGTATTATACAATTTTTCAAATAAATTATGCCTGTATTGGAGTTAATGTGCTATCAAGGAAATATTAGTTAAAAACATTTTTGTCTAAAGACGAATGGTTATCCCCACCCTCATTTGGAAATTAATTATAAGGTTTTAACTAATGGGGAAAATTAATATTCTTCATATCATTTATAAATACAATGACAATCCTAGCAATATAATCCTTACCTATCTAAAAGCGTTGGATACTGGTCAATTTTACAATGTTGTTGTGGTATTGCAAGGGGGAAGGCCTAAGTTCCTGGTTGATTCTAAAAATATCACCTATATTTTCTATGAGAAAGCCAAAATTAAGGGTACCAGGTTTGACATTATTAAAAAGGTCATAGGGGTGATTCGTTCATACAAAATTGACTTAATTATAACTCACCGTTACAAGGCGTTTTATGTAGCTATCTTTGCCAATATATTTTCTTCAATAAAAAAAATATATTCCGTGGTTCATAGAATCGGTGAATTTAAAAACCGAAACAGAAGAATTTTAGCTAATTTGTTATGCAGAAAAAATCATACAATTATCGGCGTATCAAATGCTGTTTCAAATGATTTACGAAAGAATTTGTGGCGATTGTCTCCCGGCAATATCTTGACTATACATAATGCGGTTAATATTGCGGATATAGAAAATTCTCTATTGAACAGAAATGAAGCGCTGGATGTCTTGGGTATTTACAAAAACAATTTCATATTTGGGACAATAGGCCGATTGGTGCCTTTGAAAGGACACATTTATTTACTACAGGCGTTTGCATTGATACAAGATAAGTATCCCGAGGCGTTGCTGGTAATTATCGGCGGAGGGCGAAGTGCCCGGGATTTATATGCTAAAGTAGATGAGTTGGGGTTGAACGGACGTGTTATTTTTACCGGGAAGATTGAGAACGCGGCACAGTTGCTTTTAAGTTTTGATACATTTGTTTTTTCATCTCTTGAAGAATCGTTTGGCCTTGTCCTTCTTGAAGCGATGATAGCAAAACTCCCGATTATTTCCACAAATTCAGGTGGGATACCTGAAGTTTTGGGTAATGGGACAGAGATGGTTATGCCTGGTGATCCGGGGGCCCTATCTGAATAAATGATAGAATATCTGACAATTTCTCGAGAAGAACGGTTAAACCGTGGTAATATATTGTACCAACGGGCAGCTACACTGTTTGGAAACCAAGCCTTCAAACAGAAGCTGGTCCGTTTGATTGCTGATTAAAAGCGAAAAAGTATTTCTCATGATGTTTAAAAATTTTTTTTACCAAAAGGATATACAGATCCTTTTTAGGCCTTTCCTGATTTTAATTGCCTTTTTCTTTTTGTTGCCAAGTAAAACCTGGCGCAATAATTTTTTTTATTTTTTTATCCTGATTCCGGGTCTTTTTATCGTATGGCGAAATGATCTATCTGTACTCCTGAAATCAAAAATTTATGGGTTATCCATAATTTTATGTACCTATCTGTTTTTGAGTTGCCTGTGGAGTACTGGCGTTGACACTGGTGAATTATTGGCCAATCTAAAATATTTTCTCTCCCAGATTATGTTTATTACTCTAATGGTTCTGTTGTGTGTTAAGCAGAATAACAACTTGAAAATATTGCTTTATATGCTGTTTGGAGCTGCTGTTACAGGAGCATGTTTGTCAATCGCGAATGGGATATTGAACCATTTGATACCCAACGGGAGATTGCTTTTCTGGGGGAGTGTGCCTCAAGAGATTTTAGGTGCGAATATGTATTGTATTGGTATCTGTGCTGGATTATTTTGTATAAATAATGATGTTAAGGATAACACCTATTTGAAATATGTTAAGATTGTCGGATTAATCATCGTATGCCTATCTGTTTTGCTTTCTGAGAGCAGGGGGCCCATATTATCTCTCTACTTTATGTTCATGTTATATGCAGGGACTAAAAAAAGCATGAAAGGTGTATTGTTATTACTTATTCTACCAATAACTATTTATTGCATTGAAATATGGTCGGGTTCGGGTTTGATTAGTACGGTTATTGAACGTGAGTTTTATCGGTTTGAAATTTGGAGTGCTGCATTAATGCGCATAAAAGGTCATCTCTTATTCGGAAATGGCATACTAACTGATGACAATCTGTTTATACATAGTGGTATAGAGTTTTATCATCCTCATAGTATTTATATCGCTACGATATTTTATGGCGGTATTTTAGCTGGTTGTTTATTATTATCAATCCTGTTATTTTCTTCTCATACTGCGATCCAGTGGTTTGTGCAAACAAAAGATGCTTTATGCATCTGTATGTTATTGCTGGCAACATTACTGGTTGCAACAGATGGGTGTAAAATATTGAGTAAACCAAATGTGATATGGTTAATTTTCTGGCTACCGATATGTCTCTGTATGATTGTGGAACTACGTTTACCCGGCAAAGCATTTTGGTCTCGCAAAACATGAATTCTTTATTCGTTGCATGATTACAAAATGTTATATACGGATCACTTCTTGTAGACTTGCGTCGGTGGTGGGTTCATTATTGATCGGTGATAACAATTATAGAACAGTAACGTTTGATCAAAAAAGGAAATTTTAGAAAAAGTTCAAAATTATTGAACTGCTTGGAGAATATATCGGATGTTTAATTTTTCGACCAGATCAAAGAAACTATTGCTGGTTGTGTTTTTAATCATTTATTTGGTTTCCGGAATAACGGTCTTTAAAAAGGCAAAGGAAAATCGTACCGCATTTTTGCGCTGGTCTCCGTACACCGAAATGATTAAACACAGGGAGATGATCTATGGTGCGGAAGGCGGGACTTATCCAAATCTTCCCTTTATGCTGATGATTCTTATGCCTTTTTATGCAATGGGTCCCATAGCTGGGTCGCTTGCATGGCTAACGTTTAAGTTTTCGATAATATTATTTATATTTTGGGCCACAGTAAAGGTTGCCAGGGATAACGGTCCGTCCTGGCCTGACTGGGCATTGTTGGTACTGATACTGTTAAGCTCGCGAGTATTTATCAGTGATTTAACTCATGGCAACGTGAACCTGGTCATTGGCGGTTTTGTTGTGGTAGCGCTGTTGTGCTCGTTCTACGAAAAAGATTTCCTGTCCGGTCTGTCCATCGGCCTGGCTACTGTTCTTAAAGTAACTCCAGCGCTTTTTATACCCTATTTTTTATATAAACGAAGATGGTTGAGCGTAGCGGGTTCAATTGTTGGTATTGCTCTGTTTTGCTGGCTCATTCCGGGACTCATTTTAGGCTTTGATTTCAATAACCGACTAACAATAGAATGGTACAAGCAAATGGTACACCCGTTTTTAACCGGAATGCCGGTTGGATATATGCAAACTAATCATATCAATCAATCGTTTACCGGACTTTTTTTTCGACTATTGTCAGATAGTGTTTCCATAACTGCAGATGTTAAGAGAGGATACGACGAGTTAAGAATTAATTTTGTGTCTCTTGATCAAAAAACGGTCTCTTTAATCGTCAAAATCGCCTCCCTTGCCATTGTGGGTTGCCTGGCGTGGTTCTGCCGTACTCCCCATAAAGATCACAAGCATTTTGGAAACTTAGGAGAGTTTGCCATGGTGTTTTTAGCGATGCTCTTTCTATCGGAGCGATCCTGGAAGCATCACTACATTTTATTGATACTTGCCCACAGCTTCTTGCTCTATTATTTGCTGGTCATGAAACCATCAGGGTGGAGCAAATGGGTGCCGCTGAGTTTTATGATTATTGCTGTTTTTCTACATACCTTTTCAGGCAGTTTGTTTTTTGGCCGTCATTGGAGCGACGTTTTGGAGGCTTATGGGGTTTATATCATCGGTGCGCTCTCACTTTTTGTAAGCTGTGCCGCCGCCTTGACAGCTTTACGGTTGGAAGGGTGGCCGAATCGATATGGTAAGATGGGAGATTATCATCAATAATCCTCGAAATACTCAATGTATTCCTGCCCCGTGAAATGCGAAGCCTATTGTTCAACTATAATACCTTCTTTTTTTGTATAAAAAGCAGTGGAAACAGAGTTGCGTTTTGAAATGTACATATGATACTTGTTGCCAAATTCCACTCTGTTATCTATAACCTCTGAAAAAACACCTGAAATTCCGAGAACAAGTTCACAGACTTCCCGCACTCCGTACCGTGACCCGCTGTTTGCACTGATATAATCACATAATCCTTTTTCTTTAACATATGTTTCGAAAAGTGGGCCGGCTCCTCTTCTGATTAAAAATCTCAGGCCGCAATGGCTGGCTATGGAAAGGTCTAAAACATCATCAAAAACAAATGCCACCTGATCCGGCTGAATGTTGTGTGTTATTTGAATGTGGTTTAATGCCTCTATTTTATTCAATAAATTGTAATAGACAAAGTGGAGGTGCTCTCTTTTGGAAAATTGAAATACAGATGGGTTGTTTTGGCCGGTAATAATACCAAACAAGGGAAGCTCGTTATTTTTTAAAAAGTGTCCAAATCTCAACAGGTTTGTCCCCATTGAGTCCGGTTCCGTATAAGTGCTGCTTGTTTCCTCTCCTTTTATACCCGCGTTAAATACGCCGTCCCAGTCGAACAGATAGGCTTTGATATGTCTCAGTTTTTCTATGATATCTATAAAAGGGGTGATAAATTCACCCCCCAAATTTGAAAAAATGTCTTCTATATTCATCAAGCAAACAGGTTCATTTTAATCAGGTCCTGAACATCAATCATACCGATAAGCTTATCATTTTCCAGCACGATGATATTATCAACCTTTTTCTGTTTGAATACCTCAACAGCATCGTACAGCAGACTATCTCCACTGATTGTAATCGGTTGGTTATATGAAAAATCCGACATTCTTTTGCTTAAGATGGTTTTTCCATCCTTTTCAAGCTGTCTCCTTAAATCACCATCAGTAAACACTCCAACCACTTTCCCATTATCAACAATGGCAACAGCCCCCAATCCGGATTCGGTCATCTGCACAATCGAATCCAACACCGTATCATCCAAAGTTGCGGCAGGATTTGCCTCTCTTATTACTTCCTTAACCCTGATTGTCATCAACTGCGTATGTTCTGTGAACTGCCGAGTTCCTATTGTTGTAAAAGTGTTTTCAGTCAACAGTTTCATAACCTTCCAGGGTACCGTGCAGGTATGTACGCCAAGATTTATGGCATTTCGCACATGTTCAGGGTGTCTTACAGAAGAAAACATGATTTTTGTATGGTAACCGTAATGGTCTACAGCCTTTACGCACTGTTTTATCAGTTCAAGCGCATCATGACCTTGGTCCTGCAGGCGGCCTACCAGAGGGGTCACATAATCGGCTCCTGCAGCCATTGCCATGTAGGCTTGCTGTAAGGTGTAAACAAGATGGATGTTAACCTTTATACCTTCATCTTTGAGCATTTTGCACGCTTTAACCCCCTCAATGGAGACCGGTATTTTGAATACGGTTTTCTCTGTGTCCAACCCAAGGTTTAAAAGACGGTGTGCCTCTTTGTGTATTTCATCACATGTTTCACCCAGCGCTTCAATCTGTAGTACCGGTATCACAGCGGCCAATTTCAGAATTGTACCGTCTATATCGGTTATGCCATGCCGATGCATGAACGTGGGAGTGGTCGTGAGTCCTGCAAGAAAACCGAGCTGAAACGCCTCTTCTATCTCCTTTACATCTGCTGAATCTAAATATAATTCCATAATAGTTCACTTTTGTTATTTAGTGCCCGAACGAAAACAAGGATTTTTTGTTAAGATCAAGGAAGACGAAAATTTTAACCGCAGGAATACGGGTAGTATTTCGAGGATTAAAATTTGAGTCTGACGAAGACATTGGCGAAAAAGACAGTTTTCGTTCAGGCACTATTTATGGGTTTCTATATTTCACCTCTATTTCATGAATTTCCAGTAATGGTTTTAAAAACTCTTCCAGATCAAATACACTCAGCTGACTTGAGGCATCACATAAAGCCTTTTGAGGCTCAGGGTGAGTCTCTATGAAAATCCCATCTACACCTGCTCCAACACCTGATCTTGACAAAGTAGGAAGGAACTCCTTAGACCCGCCTTTTGGGTCTGCACTGGGGATCCCGTATCTTCGTACAGAGTGGGTGATGTCAAAAACTACGGGAAACCCTGTCTGATTTAAATGAAAAAAGCTTCTGGGATCCACGATCAAATCGTTGTATCCAAACGTATATCCTCTTTCAGTTAATATGATCTGTTCGTTTCCGCTATCTATGGCTTTCTGAACGGGTTTTGCCATATTTTCAGGGGCCAAAAACTGCCCGTGCTTTATGTTGATCACTTTTCCTGTTCTGGCAGCTGCTTCCAGAAGATCTGTCTGCATGCATAAGTAGGCCGGTATCTGTATAACATCAAGAAATTCTGCTGCTTGGGCAACCTGCTGTGGATAGTGTACATCTGAAAGAATCGGAAAATTGAACTCCTGCTTTATCCTGCATAACAGTTTAAGTCCCTCTTCCAGCCCGGGTCCTCTGTAATTCTGGGCAGTACTACGATTATCTTTTTGAAATGAGGATTTATAAATAACAGGCAGATTCAGCTTTTCAGAGACTTGTTTTAAAACGTCCGCTGTTTTAAGCATGATACGCTCTTCCTCAATGACGCAGGGACCTGAAATGAGGAATAACTGATCAGCGCCACAGGAGATATTACCAACCTGAACAATTCTTTTTTTCATGAGATTTTAAAGTATTATTGAAATTTTGTTAAACCTTCATTCATGCTTGAGAGTATGACTGAAAGAGTATTTTTTGTCAATATTTAAAACATACTTTAAAACCGCTCATGAACAGTAAAACAATTCACTACCCACTACAAGGTCTGCCCCATAATGATGCGCGTAACTGCCTCGATATCACCTGGCCGATCAACACCAAAACTCCGGTGTTCTGTTTTTACCACATGAATGGGTATTCCATTTTCAAGCAGACGCAGCTGCTCAAGCTTTTCTGTTAATTCCAGATTGCTCGGTCCTATGGCCACAAATTGTTTCAGGATGTTCATACGGAATGCATACAGTCCGATGTGTTCGTAAAACTCACCCTTCTGTTGATCACGGGGAAATGGGATAAGAGAACGGGAAAAATATAGTGCACGGCTATCTTTAGCAAAAACAACTTTGACCCGGTCCGGGTTTTTAGCCTCATCCGGATCGATTTTTCGGACCAGAGTTGATACTTTTATATTAGGATCAGAAAAAGGCAAAACCAACTCTGTTAGCATGGCAGTCTCATGAGCCGGTTCATCACCCTGTATATTGACCACAACAGCGTTTTCCGGCACGTTAAGCAGTTCTGCAGCTTCAAGAACCCGGTCCGTACCACTTAAGTGGTCGTCTCTTGTTTTAATTACCGGAACGTTCAGATTCTTTGCTGCCGAGATAATCCGGTTGTCATCAGTGGCGAGGATGGTCTTAGAAAGTTGCGGACAGCGGCTGGCCCGTTTAAAAACGTGCCAGAACATAGGTTTTCCCAAAATTTCTGCCAGGGGTTTACCCGGGAAGCGTTTAGACCCGTAACGTGCGGGTATAATCCCGTAACATTTTGGAAGATTAGTCATTATGGGGTTTTTCCTGTTTTTTGGCACGTACTGTTGAGTAACTTCTCAATAAGACCGCAGGCTTTGACTGTGCCGCCCTGGCGATTTTTCACATACATAAAAGCTGCTTTACACACTTTTTCGCGGGGCGTGGTTTTTTCTATACTCTTTACAAGAAAGTTCGAAACTTCCTTCCAGTCTGTCGCTACATGAACGAGACCCTGTTCCACGATTTCCCGTCCTACCCATGCGAAGTTTTCCCATGAAGGGCCGATGACGGGTATGACTCCGCAGGTGAGCGGCTCCAAAAAATTCTGACCGCCCAGAGGCGCAAGACTCCCTCCCACGAATGCGCCTTTTGACAGTTTATAGGCTGAAGACAGTTCTCCAAAAATATCCCAAAGGATAACTGTACCTTCAGGGACTTGCTTTTCAATTTGAGATCGTAACATCCATGGTGTGGCTATACGATCCAAGGCCTCTTTCCAATATGCTAAACGGTGCATATGCCGTGGAAACAGTCCAATAACCGTATGGGGACGCCTGCGACGGATATCAAGTATGATTTTTTCGACGACCGGCTCCTCCTGTCTTCTGGTGGATCCAAGGACAAGGAAAGGTGCTCCGGACCGCATAATTTTTCCGAGGTCTTTTTCTGTTTCGAGCCCGTGATTAATATTGCCGATATTGTCGAACTTGATATTCGACATTACTTCTACGCGTTCTTTGCCGAATATCGTGGCGAATCGTTTGGCGTCGCTTTCTGAGATCCCAAGAATTTTATCCGGCCCGATCATACGCCAAAAGGATGGCCAGATGAGGTACCTGGCCAGACTCCTGGCGGTGATCCTACCGTTAATAATAAGTGTGTTGCAGCCATGTTTTTTCAAGGCGGATAGGAGACCCGGCCAAATTTCTGATTCCAAAAGGATCATGATTCTCGGACGGATGGTCTTTACCGCCGTTTCCATAATGGAAGGTTTGTCAAACGGGAAATAGGCCGAATATGCGCTCACTCTTCTTTGGTTCGGGGTAATATCAGCGATGGCGCGATCCAGGATAGCCAACCCTTGGCTGGTGTTTGATGTTACGATAACTTTGACGGGCTTACGGGGATGTAATTTTTTGAGGATTGACCACGCCAGATAGGATTCGCCGGAAGAGGCGGCTTGAATCCACAGATCCGCCCGAGTCAATGTCATATGCTGAAGCGTCCGTTGCCTGAATCCATCGGCAAGGCGTTGGTTCAGGCGAAGCGCAGGGATAAAGAGATCCCAAACCCGGCTATAAAAATATAGAGCAGCTTTGAGTGTTATATTTTTCGACACTATTGCGTTTTGCCTCGACAGATTTTCCCCAATATTACATTATTCCATTCTGATGGCATAAACAGATTGCCATTAATAAACTCTTAATTTCAAGACGTTATAGAATTTTTGAGATGTTAAATCAATATACTGGGACGTCTAAATCCTTGGATCATTTTTTAACAAATTATCAAAATATTCAATTGTCTTTATTAATCCCTCTTCTGTCTCGACTTTTGGGACCCAATCCAATTCTTTTTTTGCAAGGGTAATATCAGGTTTTCTTTGCTTTGGATCATCAAGGGGAAGTTTTTCGTATATGATCTTTGATTTAGATCCGGAAATTTTGATTATTTTTTTTGCCAATTCCAAAATCGTTAATTCTGTTGGATTTCCAATATTTATAGGCCCGGTTAAACGATCGGCTGAGTTCATTAAGCGTACCATAGCTTCAATCATGTCATCAACGTAACAAAAGGATCTTGTTTGTGATCCATCTCCGTAAATGGTTATGGCTTCTCCTTTAAGGGCTTGAATAATAAAATTTGAAACAACCCTTCCGTCATTGGGATGCATTCGTGGTCCGTAAGTATTAAATATCCTGGCCACTTTTATTTTTAAATTGTGCTGACGATGGTAATCAAAAAATAGCGTCTCGGCACATCTTTTCCCCTCGTCATAACAGGCCCGCAGACCGATTGGGTTCACCTTCCCCCAGTAGCCTTCCGGCTGAGGATGGACATCGGGATCTCCATAAACTTCGCTGGTGGAGGCCTGCAAGATTTTTGCTTTAACCCGTTTTGCCAGTCCCAGCATATTGATGGAGCCGTGTACGCATGTCTTGGTTGTCTGAACCGGATCAAACTGATAATGTATGGGAGAAGCCGGGCAGGCCAGATTATAGATCTCATCTACCTCCAGATAAAGCGGGAAGGTAACATCATGACGGAGAAATTCGAAATTTGGATTATTATGAAGATCAGCGATGTTTTGCTTGGTTCCTGAAAAGCAGTTATCAACGCACAACACGTCATTTTTTTCTTGAACCAATCGTTCACAGAGATGGGATCCTAAAAAACCACACCCGCCGGTAACAAGAATTCTTTTGCTAAGATGCATAATCAAACCTTTCTAGAGTAAATGATTTTTTCAACTCTTTTTTCACAATGGAAACATAAAAATGGTAAGTTCTCAACAAATTCTGGTGTATTAAATAATCATATTGACCCGGCTCCATAATTTATTGAGAAGTTACTAAAAATGCTGTCACACTATACATAAGAATGTAAAAATTTCAAACTTTTTTGTTCAAGGCATGCTCAGGGATTTAATTATCAAAGTTTATATCAGTTAAAATAGTTGAAAATTCTATGTCGATCCCTTATAAGGGAAAAACTATAACTAAATTGAGCGATTGTCGAGGTTGCTGCAATTAAGCAAGTTGAGCGTAGCGAAATCCCGCTCTGCGGGAGAAGATGGTGTTCCGCTATAGTCAACTATGCGGGACGGCATCTGACGCAGTAGATGTGGTAATCCGCCTAAGGCGGATAAAGATCGGCAATCCCGCAAGGTTTCAAATTTTAAAAATATAAATCAAGATAATTCATTAAAAATAATAAAAAGTTGAGTACCTTTTAAAATTTGAAACGCTCAGCTTAGGTTAAAGTAAAGGAGGAGATTGATGGCAATAAGTAAAGAACTGCTTGATATTCTTGCCTGTCCGAAATGTAAAGGCGACATATACTTAAATGATACGCAAGATGGGCTTATATGTGATGCCTGTAAGCTTTTATATGAAATACGGGATGACATCCCGATTATGTTGATCGACGAGGCTAAAAACTTAGACGTTTAGTCTGATGATTATGAGCCGACCTCAAACGCCAAAGCCTGCCAAGCTGGTGATCGGTTTTTTTCTTAAAGAAAAAGATCTGGTTGTTTCTGTGGTAAAAGCACTAACAGAAAAATTTGGCCCTGTTGATATCGTAAGTTCATGGTTGCCATTTAATTTTACCACCTATTATGAACCGGAGATGGGAAGGCCTCTTTTCAGACGGATGCTTGCATTTGAGACGCTGATCAAGCAGAGCGCCCTGTCAGAGATAAAGCGAATCACCAACAATCTTGAGCTGGCGTATTTAAAAAACAGCAAAAGAATGGTCAACCTGGATCCGGGTTACCTGCTGCGGGAAAGGTTTGTGCTTGCCACCGGCAAGAATTACAGTCACAGGATTTATATTGGGCAACGGATTTATGCCGATTTAACCCTGATATATACCAAAGGTCGGTTTATAAAATTACCATGGACATATCCGGATTATGCCGAGCAAAACATGCTGATTTACCTTGAACGGGTACGGAATAAATATGTGATCGATTTGAAACAGATATATGCATAAACTACAGGGTTCAGAGTTCGGCGTTCAGGGTTTCGATGCCCTAAAATTAAAAATATGAAAAAATCGTGGTGCCATTAACCTTTAACCTCTGAACCTCTGAACCTTTAAACCTCTGAACTGTGAACCTCTGAACCTGTGAACGCTTAACTTATTTTTAAAGGCGGAAGAAAAATGCTAAAGAGTATGACCGCATATGCAAAATCAGAGAAGACTCAAGAAAAATTTACAGTTCTGATTGAGATCCGTTCATACAACAGCAGGTATCTTGATATTTCATTGCGGATTCCCCATGGATATCTTTCATTGGAGGAGAAGATAAAAACCTTAATCGCCGGCAAGGTTGCAAGAGGCCGCATAGAGGTTAATCTGCAAGTCAGGGAAGATTCCGCTGAGGCATATGCCTTTGAAATAGATACACCCAAAGCCAGGGCATATTATGATAGCCTTGTCCAATTGAAAGATAAGTTTAATATTAATTCCAAAATATCGATTGACCTTCTCGTGAATGGGGGAGGTATTATTAAGCCAGCCGAGTTTGGTTTTGATATGGAAGCATGCTGGCCTGTTTTTGAAGATTGTATTAATGAAGCTTTAGACAACCTTATCGCCATGCGAAAAAAGGAAGGAGATTTTCTTGAGGCAGATATTGCCGCCCGGCTTGACGGTATAGAAGAAAGTGTTGACCAAATTCAGAAAGAATCGAGGGACCTTTTATCTCATTACCAGCAGCGTCTTAAGGACCGTATCGCTGCTTTAACAAAAGGGATTATAGAGATAGATCCTGATCGGATAATACAGGAAGCGGCTTTTCTGGCTGACAGAAGTGATATTTCCGAGGAAATTGTAAGGGCTGCAAGCCACATCAAACAGTTTCGAACAATTATGAATTCAGAAGAACCTGCCGGCCGAAAACTTAATTTTTTGATGCAGGAGCTTAACCGTGAATTCAACACTATGGGATCTAAAACGGACAATGCGAATGTATCCCATATTATCGTTGCGGTAAAGGCCGATCTTGAAAAAATAAGAGAGCAGTTGCAGAATGTAGAATAATATGGTGGGGATTAGTTCCGGTTTATCCGGGTTAGGGGGAGTTATATGGATCAGAATCTTTTGAATATCGGTTTTGGAAATACAGTGGTTGCCGAACGGGTTGTTGCTATCGTGTCTCCCAATCCAGCTCCTATGAAACGTCTTAAAGATGAAGCCAAAGATGAAAAACGTTTGATAGATGCAACGCACGGCCGCAGAACCCGTTCTA
>Ga0315543_1001576_pt1 | contig 24186 bp, 18 predicted proteins | sample SalMarSW160210MG_2_FD_203098 | JGI IMG/M metagenome (GOLD analysis project Ga0315543, IMG submission 203098) | Salt marsh sediment microbial communities from the Plum Island Ecosystem LTER, Massachusetts, United States - Salt Marsh Sediment SW1601-210 ... | reverse complement strand
AGGGCAAAATAATCAATGCCGCGGCGGCAGAAGCGGCTTCAGAGGCAGCAGTTATAGGCGCAATACCACTTAAAATGAACGCATACAAGGTTGAGATAACCAAAACACTGGTAAAAAGGGCCATACTTTCCTAGAACCCCTGAAAAGTTACCTCCAAGGCAAAAAGAAGGGCTGGATTGCCCACATTCTGTGAACATCCAGCCCTTCCTGCGACGCAGATGTCGCTAACTCTTTCCAATTCTGAACATCTTAGTCCCACACACCGGTCACACACCCTGAGTCGATAAAGAGTAAAAGCATGGCCTTGTTACGTAGACCGATAAAGCGTGCTCCAGTCTTGATATCGAGCTCACAGACAGCGAGATTTTTTTTAATTCATCCAGGTTATAAGGCTGAATCTGTGGTGGAGGCGGGGCTTTAAAGTGAATGTCCTTAGCTAGGTTATACTCGTAGCTCCTTGAGCTGACCCAGTAGAGGAACTGCCTAAGGTGTTTTGGTTCTAACTGGTTGATTTGGGGAGGCCAACATTGGTCTCTAGAGAAGATTAAAAGATGACGAAGAAGCTTAGCATAATACTCATGCGTGTGGGGTGCACGTCCTTCAGCTTGGAGGGGAAAAAGGAATCCCTCCACCAAATCTTGTAGGCTGATTTCCTTCTCGTTGTGTTTCACCTTTCATTGCGGTCGGCCCTGCATTATTTTTACCCAGTCAACTGGTTGCTCTTAGCTTCACTCTAGCTTTGAGGTCTCGACCTAGTCAACCGGTTACCTAGCTTTGTGGTGAGCCGCAGAGGACTCGAACCTCTAACCTGCTGATTAAGAGTCAGCTGCTCTGCCAGTTGAGCTAGCGGCCCGCTTTCTACCTGTTGTCACCTATTTTACTGTGTGCTGGGGGGGGTGACAAGGCAAAACCGCTACTATTTTAGCTCAGAAGCTGACATTTGTAAATGAGGTACTTTTGTTTCTATTGGGGTGGGGTTAGCTGGGCGTGGAGTGCCAGCTGCCTGTTCCCGGTTCCGGCTCCAGCGGCCCTATGTCTTCACCTTGGTTCCGGTATAAGACCCCGCCGTTATCATCCAGCAGAGAGAGGTAGACGCGGTGGACACTGCCATCGTAACCTTCCATCATCGGCTGCAGGGCTAGGCTCTCCCTTGCCCCGCCGGCTATTACCTGATCAATGTTGAATAGCCTGGTATCCTCGTCAACCATTATTTCCAACTGGGCAACCGCGATATCAAAATCACCGATGTTATGTATTTCCAGCGCTATATTCTCCAGAGTGTAGCTTTTATTGGGCAGCTCTCTGTGCCAGTGGAGGTTGCCGCTGCTTATCTGTATTGGTGCCGCCGATATACTAACGCTGTAGGTAAGTTCGGACGGCTCCGGTGTGGCCGTCTCATTCGATGTTTTTTCCGCCAGGGAGCAGCCTGAGGACATAACTGCTGCCAGTATTATAACTAGACCCCCAAACAGGAAAGCTAATCTTTTCCTCGACGCTGGCTTAATTCCCTTTGGGTTAATGCTATAAGTATTTCGTTTCATTTCCTGCTTCTTCTTTTATCCGGTTACCCGATGTCTAACTTCTATTTTCAGTTTAGGGTAGCGGAATTAATTGCTCATAGAATTGTCGTTTAAATTTCATTAATGAATCGGCGGAAGAAGGGGGTAACCAAAGTTTAAAAAAATGCCCGAAATTTACCCCCTTTGGGGTATTGACAATAGTGTTTTTATATGCTACTATGTTGACAAAAGTATTCCAAGATAGTTACTTCTACATACATAAACAGACTTATAGATAGGTCTCGGCATCAGTTATCGGGCAAATTAGTGCCCAAAGGTCACGCTGTAGCTGATAGTGGTAAATAGCCAATGTTATTTTGGAGTTTTAGTCGTGAAAGCTAAAAGCAAAAAGCGGGTGACTGTGAGTATTTCAAGGGAAACTAAAGATTTTTTGGACTCAATCAAGCATACCGGGCAGAGTTACGAGGGTTTAATCCGTGACCTGGTTATGCGCTGGAAAAAGAAAGAGGTGGCAGGGGGAAATAAATAGCAGCTTTTACTTAAAGGAGGTGATGTTTATTGATTGAAAGGAGAAGGAGAAGTTAACGCCGGATTGAAGGAGGTGATGCTTATGTGGAAGGTTTTTAACAAACTAATGATTAATCACCTAAACCAAATCAATTTAGAGGAGGAGATAAATATAAACATGAAAGGAAAGTTTAAGCTTTTAGGGCATATTGGGCTGGCGCTGTTTCTGGTGTCTGCCCTTGTGCTGGCACTGGCACCGGTGGCCCAAGCCGCCACTGCGGTAGAGGATGTCTGGGTGCAGTTTCTCACAACCCCCTGGAACACAGAAGGTGACACCCCCGATTTTACCATCCACTTCACACCGGCTACGGCGATGAGCCGGGGGGTGGACACGATTACGGTGTGGTTCCCCGATGGCTCAACGGCCATGGGTCCGGGTAGCTTTAGCCTGGCCAGCGCGCAGACTAATGCTGCCTATTATGATGTTGACCGCGATGCCGAAGCCACCACCTATAGCGCTACTGAGTGCACCAGTGCTGCCGTCCTTTCCACCACCGGCTACCGGATAACGGTAACCACCCCGGTGGACCTGGATGCGGGTACTGAGTGCTCTCTGCTAGTAGAGGATGAGGCTGTGGTGACATGCTCCAGCGAGGCCTCGAACTTACCATACTACATAAAGGTGTACACCAGCCAGGACACAACCCCGGTGGCATCTGACGCCTTTGATATTGATACCACCGGTCCGACTGTACTTGCTGTAACCCTCAGCCCGGACACCGCTGGCTCGGCGTCACAGTACACTTTCTCAATGACCCTTCCGGGAGAGTTGACGGCAGATACTCATACGGTGACGGTTATTTTCCCCTACGGGACAACCATGCCGAGCGAGATTACTGCCGACAAGGTGTCATTTCAAAACGGTAGTGGTGCCTGGGAGACATGCACCGTTGACCCCACTGTCAACCAGAAGGCACGGATGATAACCGCCACCACGCCCATAACCCTGTCGGTAGCGGCAGCGCAGAAAATCAGGTTTTCCAACTCCGCCAACATCAAGAATCCTCAGACCGCTACGGACTACGCCCATTATTATGCCTGTACCAGTAGGGACGAGCTGTTTTTTAAGGCAGACTCTGCTGTCACTATTGATTCCAACAGCGCCAGCCAGATAGGGTTTGACAACGATGCAATAAGCCACTATTCCGATGACGCCGCCATTATAGACTGCTATTCTGACGTGCTGTATGTACAGGTCCAGGACACCTACGGAAACCTGGTGGACGACGTGTCTCCTGAGCAGACGATAAGCTTCGCCACCAGCCAATCAAGCACGGGAGCCTTCTTTACCTATAGCAGCTCTTTCTCCCAGACTTCCAGCGAGGAGACAAGCGGTGGGGCGGTTAGCATTTACTACAAGGACAGCTCGGCGGGGACGGTAACCATAACTGCATCATGTAGCACCTACCCTGCAGGCTCAGGCACCTGGACAATTACCATTTCCCCCGGGGTTGGGCTGTACGACAGCAACGACAACCTGATAAAGACCTACGCCCCTCCTTCTACTTACACAAATGAACATGTCGCTGGCAAGCATGGGGGGGACTATATACAGGATGCCATCAATGCCGCGGTAACCGGTGACACGGTGAAGCTGGGCGGCACCGCTGAAAAACCAGCCATATACGAGCTGGATACTCTTCTTACGCTGTCCAAGAAGATTACGCTGACATCGGCGACTGGCGCCTCGTACACCACGCTGAGGAATACCACCACCCTTGAGAAGGCTATAGATGTGACATGCGATGGCACAGCTACCAACCCGGTAATTGTTGATGGCTTAACCATCGAGCGGCTCAGAAGTGGTACAGAGATTAGACGTGCTGTCTTTAACGACACGTATGACTATTTGACGGTGCGGAACTGCACATTCAACTATATACAGCCGTATGTACACATGGACACTGATAAACCAGGAGGTGTAGTTGTCTTTACCATTGACAAAACCTGGTCTGGGAATCCTGCTACTCCCGACAACATAACCTCAGCGACGGTGAGCAACAACACCTTTAACAACTGCTGCACGTCGTGGTCTGTTATGGGTGACTCTAATGCTGCCAATATCGTCTTTGTTATTAGGTACACTGCCGGCGGCGTTGGCACCCCCTACATAATAACAGGGGCAACGATAAGCGGCAATGAGATGAACAACTGTAGCGGCTACGGCATCTCACTTAAGGGTTATATCCTAAATAGCTACATAACAGCCAGCATTACCAACAATACCATAACCAACGGCTTTAACCCTATCAACCTGTCTGGGTACACTAAGGACGTTGCCATAACCGGCAATACCGTTACTGGTGCTTATCGCTATGGAATAGAGGCCGAAAACTATTCCTGGTGGACTGAGGCAACACTTAACCCGTACTACAACTCGGCTCACGACGGTGTGGTTATAAAGAACAACACCATAACTGGAACCGCCGGTAGCTATGCCGTTTGGTTAGGGACGACAGACCGCACTACTACTCCTGCGAGGACAGGCCCAGTTGTCCAGTACAACACTATCTCTGGCAGTAATGGGTACGCCATCGGGGCAGGCTTAGCGACTATTGCTGGTGCCGGCCAGGACTGCAAGTACAACTGGTTTGGTGACGCCACCGGTCCGGCCTACACGGCTCTGGTTGGAGCCACAGTTACCAAGTCCAACCCGAATGGCACCGGTGACGCAATCACCGACAAGGTTACCTACTACCCGTGGCTGCATAAGTCACTGACAGACGTGGTCAATGACAACGCCTCCTACCAGGCATGCACCATGAAGCTGGTCTCGGGCTGGAATACCCTGTCCACGCCGGTGAAGCTCATCTCCACTGCTGACTCTATTGACGAGCTGATTCCGGCCCACATGACCATCGGCTACTACTACTACGATGGCGAGTGGGTGCAGGTAACTACCGATGTCCTGAATCCATGTGATGCCTTCTACATCAAGATGAGCATCGCCACCGATGTGCTGCTCAAGTTTGACGCCAGCGCCTGGACTACGCCGAGCAAAGACCTGGTGGCGGGGTGGAACCTGATGAGTCTGGCATACCTTGACAGCTCAGGCAAGCATGCGGACGATGCTGTGGCTTCAGTTCTGCTGGATAGTGCCGGGCTGCCCGGTTACTCCCAGGTAATCAGCCCATCGCAAAATGCCACCCAGACTGATATGTATGGCACAAGCGGCGCAAGCTGGGCGTATTCCTCTGGTGAAACCTGGACTGCTGGGACGATGTACGCCGGTCTGGGCTACTGGGTCTACATGCAGAATGCGGCTACTCTGGCAGGATTTGAAATCACCCCGATAGCACCCGACCTTGATTAACAGAACAGCCCGCCTGATGGAGAATACGGTTGGCTAACCTAGGATGGGGGAGGGGGACCCCAACTCCCCCTCCCCCATAACTTTAGTAAATATTGGGGATGAGAAAAACAGAAACTTGAAAGAAATTGGGGAGGGAAATATGAAAGGAAAGAGAAAATGGCTCCTCTGCCCATTAATAGTAGTGGCGCTGCTTCTTTGTGCCGTCCCTGCCTATGCCAGCATACCGACTATGCCCCACCCCTTCTACGGGACAGTCACGATAGGTGGTTCCGATGCCCCGGTGGGGACGGTAGTTACGGCTGAGGTAGATGAAGTACAGTGCGGCAGCATCACCACTACCGTTGCCGGTCAGTATGGCGGCTCAGGTGCCTTTGATGAGAAGCTCCTTGTTTCGGGTGACATTGAGACCGGGGCTACCATATACTTCTATGCCAATGGCAGTGTGGCCAGCCAGACCTATGCCTTCAGCCCCGGGGCTGACCCTACTGAACTTAACCTGACGGTAACACCAACTGATGATACTACACCGCCGTCGGTAAACATAACCCCGCTCAGCCCTGACCCCACCGTTGACACTACCCCGACCTTTACCGGCACAGCTACTGATACACAGAGCAATATTGCCTCGGTGGAGTACCAGGTTGATAGTGGCAGCTGGGTGACAGCTACCGCCAGTGACGGTGCTTTTGACAGCCTTAGCGAGGGCTATACCTTCACCATACCGGCACTGGCTGACGGGGGGTATACGGTATATGTCCGGGCAACTGATGCTGCCTCACCTCCGAATACCACGGCTGAGGTAGACCACGCCAATGACAGCTTTACCATTGATACGGTAGCACCGACGGTATCCGGCCCCTTCCCGGCGAGCGGGGAGACTAGTGTGGCTGTAGATACAGTGGTAACGGCTACTTTCAGTGAGAGGATGGATGAATCAACCATTACCACCAGCAGCTTCACCCTGGATGGTGTAGCCGGCAGTGTATCTTATGACTTTGGTACCTATACTGCCACCTTTACCCCAGATGCCGACCTGACCGACGATACCATCTATACCGCTACTTTAAGCACGGCGGTAACCGATGTTGCCGGCAACGCGATAGCAGCGGAGTATTCCTGGAACTTTACCACCGGCGTGGTGCCGGATACTATACCGCCGTCGGTAACTGTAAGCGACATTGTCACCACCACTGACACAACCCCGACCTTCACCGGCACGGCTACTGATACACAGAGCAATATCGCCTCGGTGGAGTACAGGGTTGATAGCGGCAGCTGGGTGGCGGCTACCGCCAGCGATGGTACCTTTGACAGCCTTAGCGAGGGCTATACCTTTACCACCTCCGTACTGAGTATCGGAGAACATACGGTGTATGTCAGGGCGACTGACGCTGCCTCACCTCCGAATACCACGCTTGAGGCAGACTACGCCACTGATACCTTCACGGTGGAGGAGTCGGGGGTGATTCCGGGGGATGCCAATGGCGACGGCGTTGTCGATATCCTGGATGTTACTAAGACAGAGAGGATTATCGTCATGCTGGATGCGGAAACACCCGGGGCTGATGCCAATGGAGACGGTGTTGTCGATATCCTGGATGTTACCAAGATTGAGCGGATAATCGCTCTGCTGGATTAAGAGGAACTAACTAAAGAATAAGGAGGAGAGATCCCTAAAGCGGGGGTCTGGAGGAGTGACATTTTATGTTAAAACCTGACTCTCCCCTCTAAAGGGAGAGCGGAATGGCGATGTAAGGAGGACGTAATGGGAAGGATAGCAAAGATTCTGGGCCTAATAGCCATTGTGGCTCTGCTGATGGGAGGTGGAGCACTGTTCTCGGTGGTGGCACAGGAAGCAACCGAAGCAACCGTTGTTACTATCGAGGCCCCGGCTGAAGCAACCGCTGGCAGCGACTTTACCGCTAATGTTGATATCAGCAGCGTGACCGATTTTGATGCCTGCCAGTATGACGTTACCTTTGATCCTTTGGTACTGCGGCTGGACGTTGTCACCTCAGGGCTGATTGGTTCAACAGCAGTGCCGGTTGATATCTCTAACGAGCTTAGCGCCGGTACATTCCGGGTGGTCCAGAATGTCTCTGGATTAGACGGAGTAACCGGCTCCGGGTACCTGGCGGTATTGCACTTCCATGTTCTCGGCGCCGAGGGCGAAAGTAGCACCATAGACCTGTCTAACGGCGTACTCAGTGATATTACGGCCAGCCAGATACCGGCGACGTGGGTTGGGGACACCGTGACTGTTTCCGATTTCACAGCGCCTACGGTAGATAGCACCTCACCGGCAGCCGATGCCACCGATGTGTTAGTAGACGCAGCGGTAACGGCTACTTTCAGCGAGGCGATGGGCGAATCAACCATAACCACCGGCAGCTTTACCATAGCTGGTGTATCGGGCAGCGTTTCCTATAATAGTGGTACCTATGCCGCTACCTTTACCCCGGCTTCTAACCTGGCCTATGACACTACCTATAACGCCAGCTTAAGCACGGCGATTACCGATGCCGCTGGCAATCCACTGGCTTCGACCTATACCTGGAGCTTTACCACCGAGTCAATGCCGGGAGTGGTGACCGTTAGTATTGATGCCCCGGCGGGGGTAGCGCCTGGCGAAGATTTTACCGCTAATGTTGATATCAGCGGCGTGACCGATTTTGACGCCTGCCAGTATGACGTTACCTTTGATGCGACGGTGTTACGGCTGGACGATGTTACCTCAGGTCTGATTGGTTCGACTGTGGTACCGGTTGATATCTCTAACGAGCTTAGCGCCGGTACATTCCGGGTGGTCCAGAATGTCTCTGGATTAGACGGAGTAACCGGCTCCGGGTATCTGGCGGTATTGCACTTCCATGTTCTCGGCTCTGAAGGCGAGAGTAGCGCTATAGACCTGTCTAACGGCGTGCTTTCCAACATCCTGGCTGAGGAGATAACGGCAGTATGGAATGGAGATACAGTGACTGTTGCCGATACCGTGGCGCCTACGGTGGTTAGCACCTCACCGGCAGCTGATGCCATAGATGTGCCAGTGAACACAGTGGTGACGGCTACTTTCAGCGAGGCGATGGATGCGGCGACCATAACCACCGGCAGCTTTACCATAGCTGGTGTGGTTGGTAGTGTGTCCTATAACGCTGGTACCTATACTGCTACCTTTACTCCCACTATCGACTTTGCCTATGAGACTACCTATACTGCCAGCTTGAGCACGGCGATAACCGATGCCGCCGGTAATCCACTGGCTTCAACCTATTCCTGGAGCTTTACCACCGCTTCGGTACCGCCGGGAACAGTTGTAGTCAGCATTGATGCCCCGGCTGGTCCTGAGGCTGGAAGCAACTTTACCGCTGACGTTGATATCGGCGACGTGACCGATTTTGACGCCTGCCAGTATGACGTTACCTTTGATCCTTTGGTACTGCGGCTGGATGATATCACCGCAGGGCTGATAGGCTCAACCGAGATACCGGTTGACATCTATAACGAGCTTAGCGCCGGTACTTTCCGGGTGGTCCAGAATGTCCCTGGCTTAGACGGGGCAACTGGCTCCGGATATCTGGCGGTATTGCACTTCCATGTCCTTGGCTCTGTGGGTGATTTTAGCACCATAGCCCTGTCCAACGGCGTGCTTTCCAACATACTGGCTGAGGAGATAACGGCAGTATGGGTTGGCGATTTGGTGGTTATCACCAGCTCTGGTGGTGGGGGTGGTGGTGGTGGTGGCGGTGGCGACTCGGATACCACGCCTCCGACAATCTCCGGTGTGGCCGTGTCTAACGTAACTAAGACCAGTGCTGAAGTCGCCTGGCAGACCGATGAGTATAGTGATAGCCAGGTAAAGTACTGGGCTAGCCCCGCTTTGGTCACCCCATTGGATACGACGCTGGTTACCGCCCACAGTGTCCAACTCGATAAGCTAGACCCGGGCAGTAACTATTACTTCAAGGTCATGTCAACTGATAAGGAAGGCAACCAGGCGGAATCCGAAGACCACGCCTTTACCACCCTGTCAGAAGCGGCCGCTTTCTCCACCAGCCAGCTCTTGGTATCGCCAAGTGCGGTTTATGTTGGGGAGACGGTAAACATCAGTGTAACGGTTACCAATAGCGGCGAAGGCGCCGGTAGCTACGCAGTGACGCTCAAGATAGATGGTGTGGTAGAGGAGATAAAGGAGATAACGCTTGACGCTGGTGCCAGTGAAGAGGTGACCTTCACCACGACCAAGAGTATAGCTGGTACCTACTCAGTAGAGGTTGGCAGTCTTAGCGGCTCCTTTATAGTGGAGGAACAACCTGAAGAAACAGCCCCGCCGCCGGATATTCCGGAAGAACCGACCATCAACTGGCCGATTATCTGGGGCACAATGGCTGGAGTACTCGTAGTGGGCGTGGTTATCCTCTGGATAGCCATAAGGAGAAGGGCCTATTAGAGTGTGAGGCTTACTAAAGATATGGGGAAAGTAAAAACTATTTGCCGGGTGCTGATGCCTGTCTTGGTTGTTGTGGGTATGGCACTTTCCCCTTTTCCGGCCATGGAAACAGCCGAGGCATCCAGCACTGCCGATGAGGACATGCTGGTGGGCGAGGGCTACTGGATTTATATGCTGAATGACTGCATCCTGGTTGGCTTTACCGTTACTCCGATAGAGCCATCACTGGATTAATTGGGGAGATGCCTGCCGCTTGTAGGTCGAGCAAACGGCGGGTGGGGTGGGGAGGTAGATAAACTAAAAAAGGGAGTTAAAAAACTAAATAAAGGAGGAAAGCAATGAAAGCGAAAATGGTTGCCTTTATGCTTCTGGCAATGCTGCTGGCTCTGGCAGCTACCCCGGTCTACGCCGCGGGAGCCCCGAGTTTGCCGCACGCCTTCTACGGCACAGTCGATATAAACGGCAGCCCGGCACCGGTGGGGACTTCGGTTAAGGTGGTGGGAGAGGGGGTCCAGACTGGTGTTGGCACCAACCCGATAATAACTACCGCTGAAGGTGAGTATGGCGGTGGTGCCGACCCAATGGCGCCGAAGCTTGTTGTCCAGGGGAGTGTAGCCGATGGAGCTACTGTAACCTTCTATGTAAACGGTTTTTCTACCGGGCAGACTGCCCAGTGGTATAGTGGCGAGGTGACCGAAGTAAATCTGTCGGCGACTATAGAAGAGGGCGCAGTCCCCGATGAGCCAACTGACCCAACGCCTCCGGATACAGGCGATTCGACACCTCCGGATACAGGCGACTCAACACCTCCGGATACAGGCGACTCAACACCTCCGGATACAGACGACTCGACACCGCCCGATGCAACCGGGCCAGCAGGGCCTGAAGATAATGCACCAACACCACCATTGCCCCCATCATCGCCTTCGGATGGTTCTGGCGGTGTGCCGGTTCTATGGCTGGTAATTGGCGGCGCGGTTCTGGTCGGGTTAATCATCGCCTTTTGGATAGCTAGAAGCAGAGCATATTAATAATTAGGTAGTTAGCAGGTTTTAAGCCCTCGGCTGCCAGCAGCCGAGGGCTGGCTCCTTTTGCACGATTTGCTATAATAAAGAGCAATGTACAGGTTTTTGAATGGTAAATCAATTCTACTGGCGGCTTTTTTAGCCGTCCTGTTAATAACTGCCTGCCCGCAAACTCCTCCCAACCCCGAAGCCACCATCGGGGAAATAAGGACAGCCCCCGCCCTCTACGAGGGTCAAACGATTACCATCGAGGGGGTATATCAGGGATGGCAGGGGGGCTACGGCAGTCCACCGGTAACCCGCAGCGACTGGCTGCTGGAAGATGCCAGCGGCTGGCTCTATGTTACCGGAAAACCGGCTGGCGAGCTTAACCCTCTGGTTGATGTCGGCCGTCCGCTAATGGTTACCGGCCAGGTTGAGCTAACTCAAGAGGGCGAGCCGTATCTGGTTGCTGAAGAGGTAGAGATAAAGCCGACCAAAGCCACCGCTTTACTCCTGCTTCAGATAAACTTGAGGCAGCAACAGCTCGCCGACCCCACGCCGGCGAGATTAGAACAGATGCAGGCCATGGGTATGAGGACGGAAGACCTGGGGATGCAGCGGTTATTCATCCACCTTGCCCAGGAGCCGACGGCAGAGCAGTTAGACGAGATGGAGGCGATGGGCATTACCCCTTACCCCGAATCCTGGATACCCTCCGCCGAAGGGCCATCCGCCGGATTCATGGTGGCTGATATGCCCATAGGCAAGCTCGATGAACTGGCCGGTAAGGCTTATATAATTCAGTTGGACACCGCCGAACAGCTATTAGAGCCCTTAGCCTAAAGGGCATCAGAGTTGCCTAAAATTACCCAGAAGTCCCCCAAAAGTACTATGAAATAGTGTGCCTTTTTGTTGACAGCAGGCAATATATATGCTATACTTTTGCTCAACTGTCCACAAATTTAAAGGAGGCAACTATGAAAACTCCCGTGAAGATTTTTGGCGTCTTTTTTCTTGTATTGTCACTAACCCTTGGTACTATGCCTGGTGTATACGCTATTTCTCAGCCTGAGAGCGAGCACCAGGCGATTTCATTACCGGCAGCTGGGTCTGAGGCAAAGGTTAGCGCCTTGCTTTCTTTACAGGTGGATGCCAAGCTGCGCTGCCAGCAGATTCCGCCAACAGCCGACGAGCTAAGCATGATGCAGGCTGGAGGCATGAATACGGAAGACCTGGATATGCAGCGGGTATTCATCCACCTTGCCCAGGAGCCGGCGGCAGAGCAGTTAGACGAGATGGAGGCGATGGGCATTATTCCTTACCCCGATTCCTGGATACCGCCGGTAGGCGAGTTCCCCACCGGCTTTATCGTGGCTGACATGCCGGTCGATAAGCTTGGTACGCTGACGGGCAGGGACTATATCGTCCAGCTGGATACCGCCGAGCAGCTATTAGAGCCTCAGAATGACCAGGCGGCTATTGCCATAAACGCCGACGACGTTTGGGGCTCAGGTTATGATGGCACCGGTGTCAGGATAGCCGTGTTGGATTCCGGTCTGGACACTTTTCACCCTGATATACCGGCGCCAGTAGCCAGTAAAGACTATTCAAGCTGGCCGGTTCTGGATGATACCATTGCCAATAGTGTGACCGGTCACGGCACCCATGTCGCCGGCTCGGTGCTGGGGAGGGGAACACAGTCCTCCGGAGCTACCAGCGAGTATAAGGGCATGGCGCCTGATGCCGACCTTGTCTTTCTCAAAATTGGCAACGATACCACCGGCAACGCTTCGCTTGATGCCATGAGCAACGCCATTAAGGCGGCGGTGGATACCTATGAAGCCGATATTATAACCATGAGTTACGGCGGCTGGGGGTACTATCATGATGGCACTAGGCAGACCTCACAGGCGGTAGATTACGCCTTTAGTCAGGGAGCGGTAGTCTTCATCTCGGCGGGTAATGAAGCCGGTGCTGGTGAGCACTACTCAGGCACGGTTGATGCCTACAGCAGCACTGGATTTATTCAGGTTGATGTTACCGGCTCCGCCGGGGATAACGCCTTGCTGGGCTTTAACCTGGTCTGGTTTGACGGTCTGGCTGAAAGCAATGACCTGGTTTTGGAGTACTACGATTCCACCCAGATGGCTTTGGCGGATACTTGGGTAAGTGCTCAAGAAGAGAGTTGGAAGGGTACCGAACACGAGCTTTCCGGCTATGGCTCTGAAGCCGGCTGGTACTACTATCTGCCGGCAGGAAGCCCGACCTACTATCTAAAAGTAACCAACAATTCCGCTAGTGACCAGTTCTTCCATATCTACTTTGAAGGCAGTGCCAGCAGCGGGGCTGCGGTGGAATTTCAGGACGCCGACCCGTTTTATACCCTTTGTTCACCGGCTGACGCCGAGAAGGCTATAGCCGTTGGCGCTTATACCAGCAGGAAAAACTGGACCGCTTATGACGGGCTTAGCTATCACTTTGTCAACCCCGAACTAACGGTGGGTACCATGGCTTATTTCAGCAGCCGTGGACCGAGGGTAGACAGCGGTGCGCCGCAGAAGCCGAATCTGGTGGCTCCGGGCAGTGCCATAATCTCGGTGCGTGACCAGGATGTCTATACCTGGCCCGGTGGTGCCAGCGCCTATTTCGTCGACAACGATGGCTTGAACCTGGATGGCTCAGGTCCGGCGGATTACTATGTGATGCACGGGACAAGCATGGCCGCTCCCACAGCCGCCGGAGCTGCGGCGCTATTGCTTGAAGCCAAGCCCGAGCTGAAGGGGCATCCGGCCGATGTCAGAAACCTGCTCCAGTCGACGGCTAGTTCGGTGGACGCCAACAATAATATAGACGGCTACGGACTGCTCGATGTCCAGGCAGCGATAGATGCCACTGCCTCCCAGTTTGAGGTGGACTGGCTGTTCATGGTTTACCTGGATGCCGATAATAACCTGGAGAGTGCTGGCATAGATGATATGAATGAGATGGAGACCGCCGGCTCTACCGATGATGTTGCAATTGTGGTTCAGATGGACCGCGCCGAGCGCGACTATGCCGATGATACCACCAACGGAAACTGGACCGGCGCCAAGCGGTTATACGTCACTCAGGATACCGACACATCGATTATTAACTCCCCGGTGATTGAAGACCTGGGAGAGGTGAACATGGGCGACCCGGCAGTACTGCAGAGCTTTATCGAGTGGGCGGTCGCCAACTATCCCGCCAATCATTATGCCCTGGTGCTCTGGAACCACGGCAGCGGCTGGAAGGAGAGAGCGGGCAGTGGTGAGTCGGTAAAGTCCATCTGCCTTGATGACGAGTCTGGCGACGAGCTGACCATGACCGAACTCCGCAGCGCCCTTAATGCGGCCAACCTCAGCACTGGCAAAACGCTGGATATTGTTGGTTTTGATGCCTGCCTGATGCAAATGGTCGAGGTAGCCTATCAGGTGATGGGCAGCGCTAGTCGTCCTCTGGTTGACATAACCGTGGGCTCGGAGGAAACCGAACCCGGTGATGGCTGGGATTATGCCGCTACTCTCACTGCCCTGATTGCCAACCCGGCGATGACGCCGGCGGGGCTGGCTACTCAGATAGTTAACGACTATGTAAGCTCATACAGCTCGAGTTGGGATATAACCCAGTCGGGGGTGGACTTAGGCTATATGGAGACGCTGGCAACCGCTGTTGACAGCTTTGCCATAGCCATGACCAACGCCCCCGGCGATTGGACGGCCATCAGTACGGCCAGAAGCTCGGCGCAGGAATACTACTATTACTACTATATCGACCTCTATCACTTTGCCCAGCTGGTAAATCAGGATGCCACTATCAGCCAGACGGTCAGAGATGCCGCCAGTGACGTGATGGCGGCGGTAACTAACGCCGTTATTGCCGAAGGCCACACGGCATCGCTGGGCAACTCTCACGGGCTGTCCATTTACTACCCGGAGACTCCCGGCGATTACTTTACTAGCTATGAGACTGAGGTCTTGTTTACCAACGATACCCACTGGGATGAATTCCTCTATGCCATACTCTTCACATCTCCATCCGTGCCTGACATCAGTGTATCTCCTACCAGCTTCGATGTGACCCTGGCACCTGATACCACAGAGGATTATACGCTGACCATTAGCAACGATGGCACCGGTGAGCTTACCTATGATATCAGCGACCAGGAGACAAGCGGCGGTTCAGAGCCGACCGGTATTGAGGGCAGCCCGGCAAAGATTAAAGAAGAGGCGATTTCCAAGAATCCTGACCTGACTTTGACCAATACCGCCTATGACATGAGTATTGCGGTTGCTGACGCCAGTAACATTGGCAGATATACCGAAGCCACCGCCGATGAAAAGCTGTTACTTTACGGCTATCCCTACGCTGGCACCTCCTATATGACGGTTCAGTTAGATGGCAGCGATTACTATCAAGATTACTCGGTTATGGATAGCTATGTAACTCAGTCGCCCACTGTTGAAGGCAATAACATTACCACGCAGTGGTCCCTGCCGACGGACGTGGGTGTTTCCCTGAGGGAGACCCTACAGCAAGACACCACTAAATACCTGGCTACTATTACCAACAACGATAGTGCCAGCCACGAGGTAAAGATACGCTTCATGCTTGATACCATGCTGGCCTATAACGATGGTGCTCCGTTTATCGTTCCGGGAGTAGGCAATGTCACCACCGAACAAGAGTACACCAACCCGGTGTTTGACTACTGGCAGGCTACCGATGACCTGGTCAGTCCAACACTGACCTCCAGCTGCACGTTTAATACCAGCAACAAGCCCTACAAGGTACAGTTTGCTTACTGGCCGGATATCTATTATGTCCCCTTTGACTACACCATAATCTCGGGTCAGGACATAACATGGGATACCGCCGTAGGCATGTACTGGAACCTGGGTACGCTCTCAGCCGGGGAATCCCAGGATGTAATCTTCTATTACGGGACTACTGATGCCATAATCGGCACCCCCGAGGTAAGCATAGTAACGCTGTTTACTGATAGTTCTAGCTACCTGCCGGAGGAAGATGTGACCATTTATGTGGATGTAGGTAATGGTGGTGATGCGGCCCTGGAGGATGGCGTTGTTACTATCAATGTGGAGGACCCGGAAGAGGTACTGGTGTTTTATGACAGCTCGGCGATAACCGTGGCGGCGGGAGAGGTGGCCAGCTGCAACTTCACCTATAGCCTGCCGGCGGAAGCCGTGCTGGGTGAGTACACTATCACGGCAGATGTCTATGATTCGGAAGCGACCCTGCTTGATGAAGAGACAACTACCTTCACTGTGGGCGGTGCTGATTGCTCCTGGCTGAGTGAAAGCCCCATTTCGGGCACCGTGGCGGCAGGTAGTTCTGACCCCATAACGGTGACCATAGACACCACAGGACTTACTGCGGGCACCTACAACGCCGAGATAATTATCGCCAGTAATGACCCCGATGAGGCGTCGGTCACCGTGCCGGTGACCCTGCAGGTTGTTGCTCCCGAGCTACCGACAGTAACCTCAGTCAGCCCTGATTCCGGGGAGCAGGGGGCGACGCTTGAGGTCACCATTGGCGGCACCAATCTTACCGGAGCCACGGCGGTAACCTTTGGTGATGGAATAACAGTCGGTTCCTTTACCGTGGTCAGTGCCGCGGAGATAACGGCCGGCATCTCTATCGATACTACTGCCACCCTGGGGCTGAGAGATGTTTCCGTTACCACTTCAGCCGGGACGGGAACTCTCACTGACGGCTTTACCGTGGTAGCGGTAGGGGCGGTTACGGTTAGCGTTGATGCCCCGGATACAACTGCACCTGATAGCGACTTCACCGCTAATATCGATATCAGTCAGGTTACCGAACTAGACTCTGGCAATTACGACATTACCTTTGACCCCTTGGTGCTTCGTCTGGATGACGTAACTTCAGGGCTGATAGATTCAACAGCAGTGCCGGTTGATATGTATAACGAGCTTTCAGCTGGTACATTCCGGGTAGTTCAGAATGTTCCGGGTTTGACCGGGGTAACTGGCTCCGGCTATCTGGCGGTATTGCACTTCCATGTCATCGGCTCCGAAGGCGATAGCAGTGCTATAACTCTATCCAACGGCGTGTTGTCGGACGCTCAGGCGGCGGAGATAGTGGCGACCTGGGTTGGCGATTCGGTGAGTATCACTACGGCGCTGGCCGGGGATGCCAATGGTGATGGCGTGGTCAATGCTCTCGATATAACCAAGGCGGAGAGGATAATCGTCGGGATGGACGCTGAAACACCTGGTGCTGATGCTAATGGCGATGGCATGGTCAATGCCCTGGATATCACCAAGATAGAAAGGATAGTTGTTGGCCTGGATTAATGAAGTGAAAATAATAAAAGCTTTTAGCATTACAGCTGTTGTGGTGGTACTGCTTCTGGCTGGTGGGGCAGTGCCACCGGTGGCGGCGACATCGGGGGTTACCGTGAGCATTGATGCCCCTTCCGGGGTAGACCCTAACAGCGGCTTTGCCGCTAATATCAATATTAGCGAGGTAACCGACTTTGACGCCTGTAACTATGATGTCACTTTTGACCCCCTGGTGTTACGGCTGGATGATGTAACCTCGGGGCTGATAGGCTCAACGACAGTTCCGGTTGACCTCTATAATGAGATTAGCCCGGGGAAATACCGGATTATCCAAAATGTACCCGGTTTAACCGGGGCAAATGGCTCGGGATATCTGGCTGAGCTGCACTTTCGTGTCATCGGCGTGGCTGGTGACAGCAGCCTGGTAGGCCCGTCCAATGGAGTTATCAGCGATATTACAGCCGTCGAGATAGGGGCAACCTGGGTAGAGGGGGCGGTGGTGGTAGTGACCGAAGCCTCTCAAGCCGTCGCCCCACCCCCGGCAGCCAATTCGTCGCCCGAGGCTACCCCAATCCCTCCTGAGTCAACCGAGCCAGCACAATTATTGCCGCCATCATCGCCTTCAGCCGATTCTGGTGGCGTGCCGGTTCTGTGGCTGGTAGTTGGTGGCGCGGTTTTCCTGGGGCTAATTATCCTCTTTGTGGTAGCCAGAATGAGAGCCGATTGACCACTGTCACTGGATGCTTAAACTTAAGTCTTGCCGGCTGGTCATAGCGGCGGCGGTGTCCAGAAAAGCCTTTAGTGAGGTGCTTTGCTCTCTCAGCTGTTTTAGCTCAGCGCCGATGGGGCTTATCGAGGTTGGGCTGTCAGCGTAGGTCCCGTGAAAGGCAAAATAGGCCTGGTTCAGCTTTCTGATGTGATAGCCCATGGAGACCAAATATTGTCGTTTTTCTTCCATGAATTTCTCGGCCTGGCTGATTTCCCCCTGAGCTAGATATGTATCAACCGTCTGTCTTATTTCCCTCATCTCCCGGTTGAAGTCAAACTCAGACTCCTCCGCCGGCTGTTGGCTATTTGCGTAGTATGGGTAGTATGTTTGACAGACTATGGTACCTATCTCCTTGCTGACTATGCCGACTACGGTTTCGTTCATGGTGGCAATATCGTAATTACGGGCTAGGCCGGTTACATCCAGCAGGTATAGAAACCCTAGCGGCTTAAAGGCCAGGTAGCTGTGCAGCCATTCGTGAGCTGCCGTCTCAATGGTAAACTGCAGGCTGGCGTCGTCCATGACGAAGGCGGGATATGTCCCCAGCCCCCCGATACCCACCACCAGTGAGGAGACACCCAGTTTATCTACCTGCTCTTCAATACTCTCCATTGCCTCCACGCTCAGGTCTTTTTGCAGTTGAACCTCCCTCATGCTCTCTATCCTGTCTCTGGGGGAAACCACCAGCAGGTGCGGCGGCGGCTCCAGTTCAAAAATCAGCGGCGGGAAGCCGACCTTCAATTTTATATATTTATACAGCGGATGAAGGATACCCTGCTCCGCCAGCGCCTCTCTTATCTGTCCGGCTATTATTTTTTCTACTGCGTTGGTTAGAGCCGCTTTTTGCTGTTGGAGCATATCCAGTTCGGCTTCAAGCGAGGTTAAATCGCCTGCTTTATAGCCGGCGTTAACAGCGGCAATTTCTGCTTCCAGGTTTTTTATCTGCTCAACCAGGTTAAAATAGCCAACGACCACACCGGCTTTATCTTCGATTCTTTCTCCCTTGCCGAAAATCAGGCTGTTTAGTTCGCCGGTTATAGTTTCAAATTCCCATTGAGCAATGCTGAATTGATAGGGGTTGACTATCGATTTCAGGGAGCTGTCAAAATTGGCGGCGGGAGCGCAGCTCCCGCTAATTAAACAGAGTGACAGTAGAATGAAAATAACCGGTTTCAGTCTCAACTTAGGTTTGCCTTTACCCGGTCAATGATTTGAGACAGCGCCGGGCCGGTTTTCTCGTGGATGGCAATGTCAGCGTAGGGGTCGTGGGGGGTGGGTGTCAGGTTAATAATAATCAATCTGGCGCCGCTGTCTTTGGCGATTAGCGGCATCTGAGCGCCGGTAAAGACCACCAGCTTTTTTGATTGGGCGATCAAATCGGCGGCGGCATCAATCTGGCTCACGGCTAATCCTCCGTCTGAGACATGGAGTGTGGGGTTGGGAATAGAAACAGGTTATATCTCAACCTCGTTCTGAACAGCATCAAGCAGAAAATACTTCACCTCACCCCCGCAGAACTCCTGCACCAGCTTGGCCAGTTCCCCGGTTATGGCTTTAGCCTCATCCTTGGATACCGGCGGCAGGCAGTCCACGTTTATGGCCACGTTGCTGGTGGCTGGGGAGAGCTTGGTCTGGTCGCCCTGCCTCCAGTTCCAGCGCCGGCACATTACCTTGGAGTTATCAAAGTAAATCACCTCGTCGGCTGGGGGGTGCTCAACAGCTTCCGAGCCTAGCGGGGTAAACGGCTCATCGCCCTTGGCCAGGATGAGGCGAAGGTCGCCCTCAACCGAGCCCAGGTCATCGCCGCCGCTGGGTACGATATGTTTCAGGGAGAAGTAGTTAAACAAAGCCACCAGGGTATTGATGTAGGGCAGCTGGTCACCCCGCCGCGCCCGCCTCCCCAGTGACTCAATAGAGCAGTAGAATTTATTGGGGTTGGTGCCGAAGTCGGAGTAAGCCTGCCGCCAGGGGGCTATGCGGGGGTGGTTTTTGATATCCTGCAGGGACTCGTCCTGGGTGGCTTTTTGCACAACCTTTCTCAGCAGTTCAATCAGTCGTTGATTTTCGCCGCTGTTATCAACCCCCCGCGCAATCACCACCCCACGAACATAATCGGGGAATTTAGCCAATACCTCCGGAGATACTATATCTTTCATCGGACCTCCTATGTCATTCGGGCGGTAATTCTGGCTAGCTCCCAGGAATATTCGTAGAGGTGCATCCCCTTGCTGGTGGCAAACAGCTCGCCGTCATCAACCCCTATCTCGCTGGCCATGTATTCCTTGAGCAGCTGAATGGCAGCCAGGTTTGAGGGGAAGCCAGCCCACAGGTCCCAGGAGCGGAAATAGACGTAAAAGTGAAGCTGGTTATTGCGGATTCGGGTATCTATGGCTCTTAGGCAGGGAGGGTCAGCCAGTTTGATAGAATCGGCATCGCCCACGGCCATAAAAGCTTGGTTGGTATTATAGCCGTCCTGCTTATACATTTCGATTACTTTTGGTATCTGCCGTTCCAGGTACTGACCGTAGGTATACTGCTCGCCCTCTCTTTTGTGGGCGGTCATCAGGTAGGGCAGATAGTCTTCAATGTATTCCATGGAGGTGGGTGGCGGCACCCCCTGGGGTGTAGAAGGTATTATCGGTCTGGTTCCCGGGTTCTTAACCTTAACCACGACGAAGTCGAGCTCCTTGCGGTGCTGACCGGCGTAACTGCCGCGGTCAATCTTGTATTCATATCCCTCGGTTAGAGTCTCGCGCAGACAGAGGAACCAGGCCTCGGCAAGGTCTCTGGCTTCGATTACCGAAATATTCACGCTTGAACCGCCCTTCTCTTATAAAGCCCGGATAAACTCGGGGCGCAGCCGGGACATATCCTTACTGGTTAAAACCTCGTTTATCAGCTTGAGCATCTCCACCTTTTGCTGGGGCAGCCGTGCCTTAATCGGCAGGTAGTTGGAAGCGTGGTTGGCGGTGAAGAAGCAGTTGGTAAAGCTGGAGTTTTCTATTATCAACTTTAGCTCTTCCAGGGACTGAAACGGCGAGATGATGGTGAATTTACCATCCTCCCACTCTTTATGCAGGGGGGTGCCGGGGACAAGCATCAGGGTAAGGGCGCCGGCAAAATCGGGGTCAAGATCGGTGAGTATCCTGGCGGTGCCCAGGGCGTGCTGCTTGCTGCCTTCAATGCCGCCCAGCCCCAGTATTAACGTAACCGAAAGGGTAATACCGGCCTGCTTTATCTTTCTTCCCGCCTCCACAATCTCATCATAGCTGGCTCCCTTGTTGATTTTCTGGAGCAGTTCCTCGTCCCCCGTCTCCACCCCCAGATAAGCAATCTTGAGCCCGAGCTGGTTTAACTCTTTGAGCTCGCTGGCGCTCTTTATCAGCGCCGACCGGGGGGTGGCGTAGGTGCCTATCTTTTCCAGGTGGGGGAACTTCTGGTTCAGGTATTTCAGCACCTCCACCAGTCGGCGCTGGGGGCAGATCAGGGCGTCCCCGTTTTCCAGGAATACCCGCCTCATGCTCCAGCTGTAGTGCTCGGCTACCTTATCAATATTCTGCTTGATATCTTCCAGCGGTCTTATCCTGAATTTGATACCGGTATAGGTTCCGCAGAAGGTACACTTATTATGGGAGCAGCCAAGGGTTACCGGCAGCAGGAAGCTGTTGGCTTCACTGGGTGGTCGTACTATTACCTGTTCGTCATACATGCTGTCTTAGCCTGCTTCTTCCCTGGCTTAGGATTAGCGGTGTCCCCCTCCGAAAAGGGCGAAGAACCTGTCTTCATAATCATCAAACACACCCCAGCGGTCTAGCTCATCCTTCAGTTCCCTGGGCTCGATATCACCTTTTTGGGCTGATTCAAAAAGCTTCTCAATCCTTATCCTGACGTCGGCGGGGACACCCCTGGCGTCTATATCCAGAAGCCCTTTGTTCCCCATCTGCTCCAGGTTATCGGCTATGGAGCTTCGGGTCATTTCGTAGATAAACTTCATCAACGACACATCCCAGAGCTCATCCTGCCCCTTGATAATAGAGGCCAGCGGGTCGCCCCGCTTATCAATATCACTGTTTATCTTATCGACTACAGCTCGCAGGTTATCCGAGACGATGTTAAGCTCCTTAGGCTCGTTCTTGTAGGTGTAAAACAGCCCCGGGGCGTTGGGGCCGTGGGTATTAATCAGGGTCTCAAAGTATTTTCTAGCATCCGAGCTAAAGCCTTCGAGGTGGGAGAGGTAGTAGGGGGTTACGATTCGCGGTCTCTCGGCGATTACCCTGCCTTCTCTAACCACCGTCTCGCTGGTAGCCTCCACCAGCTCGGCGTAGGCAGGCTCGGTGACCAGGTAATAGTATACGTTGGTCGTGCCGAAGGTAGCCAGGCTCCGCTTGGGCGGCCTTAGTATCTCGGTACGACTGACGGCGTCTCTAATCCTTTCGTCCTCAATATCCATCTTTATTTCCTAGACTATAGCCGATAGCTCCTGTTTATATTCGTTGAGGAGGTTGATGTACTGCGAGTCCAGCTGTACCAGCAGCTTGCGCCACTCTTCCTGGAACTGCGGCTGCCTTTCTATATCTATGTTTAATCCCGCCGTCGTGCCTAACTGCTGCTGCATTGCCTGCTGGACCTTGGCGCTAAACTCAGCCTTTAGTTGCTCATAGGCCTGCTTTCTCTGCTGCTCACCCTGCTCTGCGTAGTGGGTGAAGATGTTTCTTATCCTGCTGAAGATATTTTCCACGCCTATTTTATCATTCTTCAGCGCTTTAAGGCCGTCCATTGCCTTTTTGTTATTTTTCCGGATGGAGTCGTTCTGGGGCAGGTTGATATTACTTATCAGTATTTCGCTGGCTCCCTCTTTGATGTAACTGACCACTTTATCGTCGTGCTTGCCCAGTTCGGTAGCCAGGTTAAGGTTTTGCTTCAGGTATCTGGCGGCCAGTTTTTCCCCTTCGGGGACGTATTTCCATCTCAGGCGCTCCTCTTCGGTCACTTCGCCCAGCTTCTCCACTTTCTCCATAGCTATCTCACGGGCGCTCTTGATATCACTCATTTTAAGGTCTCCAGTTGTTATTACTACTAATATTATACTAGATAGTGGCAAAAGCCTCAAAGTGCCTTAGTTCAGCTTTAACGGTTTTCTATCTTCCCCATACCCACCCGCCCAAAAAGGCTCCGCCTCTTTACCATCTTCTTCCCCCGCCCCCCGGCGGAGAGAGATTAGCTCCTCCTTGTCCCCCACCTCCCAAGTGAGAAAGATTATTCTCCATTCACTCCCTACTCCATTGGGATGGTGTATCCAATCCATCGTCTGGGGTGGGGTAAAGAAGGTTATATAGGGGTGAAACCCCTGTAGGGTGGGTCAGGGTGGGAAATAAAACACTCTCTAAAAACTGGGCGCTTCCTCCCCCTTTATATCTTTTCCCACCCACCACCCTTGAGGAAAAGGGGCTAACGCCCCTTCATCCGCTCTTTAACAGCCATCTATCTGCTCTCCCGCCATCATAGGGATTGTACCTCTTTAAGACCCCACTTTTCACCTTTCTTTTAAGGGAGATTTGTATTTAAGAGGGTAGATGATATAATTTAATAACCAATAGCTATGGGTAAGGAATTTGAAATCTTAGACCATACCGCCGACGTTGGCATTATCGCCTACGGGGCTGACCTCAAGCAGGCCTTTGCCAATGCGGCCAGGGCTTTGTTCAGCCTGATAACCGAGCTTGATGATGTGGAGGAGGTCCTTTATCGGGATATAGAACTGACTGCCAGTGATGAAGAAAGCCTGCTGGTGGGCTGGTTGAACGAGCTGGTTTATCGATTTGACACCGAGGGTATTCTTTTTAAGCGGTTTGATATTATCCAGCTTGACGATACCCGGCTCAAGGCTAGAAGCTACGGGGAGAAAGCGGATAGGGCAAGGCACAGCCTGAAAACGGGGGTCAAGGGGGCTACTTACCATATGCTTAAAGTAGACAAAACTGACGGCTTCAGGGTTCAGGTGTTATTTGATATCTAGCGAGGTTAGAATGTCAGCACCCTGGAAGGAAATAGTAAGGAAGATAGACGACTACCGCTGGGAGATACCGACCAGCTATAAGCCAGGCATGTTGGTACCCGGTCTTATCTTTGCCAGCGAGGCCATGCTCAGTCATATCTGGGAGGAGCAGGCGTTTCAGCAGGTGGCCAACGTGGCTTTTCTTCCGGGTATTGTCC
>Ga0315543_1001574_pt1 | contig 24194 bp, 29 predicted proteins | sample SalMarSW160210MG_2_FD_203098 | JGI IMG/M metagenome (GOLD analysis project Ga0315543, IMG submission 203098) | Salt marsh sediment microbial communities from the Plum Island Ecosystem LTER, Massachusetts, United States - Salt Marsh Sediment SW1601-210 ... | reverse complement strand
CCCCTCCTATACCGATGGCACCAGAGAACAGTTTCTGGTACGACGGGATAAAATATTCGAAGAATTAGCCCGGGAGTTCGGCAACCCCTGAACCAGCCAGGCAGCCAGTCACTAGTCGTGCTTTTTCTTAACATAGACCTTTATTTCCCCACCCTCCTCCTCCATTCCCACAAACTCGTGCCCGGTGGTCTGGCACCAGGCTGGCATATCCTGTTTTATACCCTCATCGTCAGCCACCACCTCCAGAACCTCCCCCGGCTTAAGCTCCTTTATCTTTTCCGAGGTTTTAACAATAGGCATAGGACAGTATAAGCCCACGCAGTCCAGACTATGGTCTGCCTTCATCTTTACCTCCCTCTGCTCATCAAAGGCATACCTGGCTAGATAAACAGGGTGACCCCTGACTGGCGAGCCTCATTCAGGAAAAAGGCGGCACCGGCCAGACTCTCAACCTCGCTGCGGAAAGAATCTTGCTCCAGCCCCATTACCCCACAAGTAGTGGAACAGGGAACCAGCTTTACCCCCATCTGCTGAGCCATGGTGATGAACTCCTCAATAGAAGGCACGTTGCTCTCCTTCATGAGCCTTTTCATCATCCAGGTCCCCAGACCCAACATATGAAACCTGGAAAGCTTTAATCTTTTAGAGCCACCCCGGTTCATAAAATTAAGCATTTTCCTCATCAGCCCCTTGCCTCTGATACCACCCTCGTTTTTCTTGATGATATTCAGTCCCCAGAAGGTGAAGAACATGGTGGTATCCATCCCCATGCTGGCGCCGGTGGTCGCCACTATGAAAGCGGCTAAAGCCCGGTCAAGCTCGCCGCTAAAGACCACAATAGTTAATTTTTCCTTCTCCGCCACTTAATTCACCTCCCCTTGGCAGCTTCTTCCCGGATATCAGCGCCGCAAGAGGGGCAGACCCTTTTATCCCGGGGCAAAGGCTCGCGGCACCTGGGACAGTAGAATATTTCTATGCCGCAAGCCTGGCAGAGGGGTAAATTTGCCTCTGTTATCTCCATGTCACAATACGGGCAGTATCTGAGCTCTTTTTGCTCTGTCATCGCTCTTTACCTCCCTTTGTTTTCTTTTTGCTCAGGTAGTCCTTTATAGCTTTATTCAGAGCCTGAGCTCCCAGGTTGGAGCAGTGAAACTTTTGCTTGGGCAAGCCTTTCAGTTCGTCAGCCACCGACTTAGGAGTAATCTTCTCAGCCTCCTCCAGTGTCTTACCTTTAGCCATCTCACTCACCATGCTGGAAACGGCAATCGCCGCTCCGCAACCAAAGGTCTTATACTTAACATCCTCCAGGCGGTTGTCCTTGACCTTTATATAAAAGGTCATCATATCTCCACAAACTGGATTACCTACCTCGCCAAAGCCGTCAGGGCTCTCAATCTCCCCCACATTGCGAGGGTTCATAAAGTGGTCCATCACCTTTTCATTATAGACTGGCATGTTACTTACCTCCCTTGCTAGCCTTAGTAAATTTACTGTAGAGCGGCGACATCTGCCGCAGCCTGTCAACTACAGGCGGCATAGTCTCCAGAACGTAATCTATGCCCTTGGCGGTGCTGTCTATACCCAGGGTAAAGAGGACGGAACCCTGAGCCAGCTCGTGGGATATTCCCATGGCAATAAGCACATGTGACGCCTTAAGTGCCCGGGAAGTGCAGGCAGAACCGCTGGAGACAGCCACCCCCTTGCTATTTAACAGCATAAGCATTGCTTCGCCCTCAATAAACTCCACGCAGAAGCTGGCGTGTCCCGGCAGACGATTCCGGGGGTGGCCGGTGACGACCACATTTTTAATCCTGCCTGGCAGCTCCTTCAGCAAGCGGTCACGCAGAGGCGCCAGGTGTTTTATCCGCCGGGCCATATCATTCCTGGCCAGCTCCGCCGCCTTACCCAGACCGACAATAGCCGGAATGTTCTCGGTCCCGGCGCGCCGCCCCCCCTCCTGGATACCACCATCAATAATCGGCATGATCCGCACCCCTTTCCGCACCCACAACGCACCAACGCCTTTCGGGCCGTAGAACTGGTTGCCGGCAAGGCTCAGGACATCTACGCCCAGCTCTTTTATGTCAACTGGCATAGTCCCTGCAGTAGCCACGGCATCGGTATGGAAGACCACGTTATTCTCCCTGGTTATTTTGGCTATCTCCCCTATCGGCTCTATTGTGCCCACCTCACCATTAGCGTGCATGACCGATACCAGCACGGTATCCTTCCTCAGGCTTTTCCGCACGTCTTCGGGGTCAACCGTTCCGTGTTTATCCACCGGCACCTCACTCACCTCAAAGCCCCACTTTTCCAGAGTCCTGGCTGAGTGCAGCACCGAAAAATGCTCGATAGCGGAAACGACCACGTGCTTCCCCTTTTTCTGCTGTGCCATCGCCAGACCCTTGACAGCCAGATTATTAGCCTCGGTGCCGCTGCCGGTAAAGATTATCCCCTCGGCATCGGCGCCAATGAGCCGGGCTACCCGGTCACGGGCTGTTTCCAGGGCTTCCCGGGCACCGTCTCCCCAGTCGTGCAGCGACGAGGGATTACCGAAAACACCCTCCAGGTAAGGCATCATCGCCTCACGAACCTCGGGCAAAAGAGGGGTAGTTGCTGTATTGTCTAGGTAGACCTTCTGCATATCCTTACCTCCCCGGTGATAACCTCATGTCATTTTAGCGCATAAAGCCTAAATAAATCATTACATCTATAGATAAAATATTACAAAATTGCTACATCTATAAGCGGGCAGCAGTTACTCGCTATCTATTCAATGTCTCTTCCATACGTGTAGCGCACTCTGTTAAAGCTCATGAAAAAGCACAGCAAGCCACATAATAGATAAAAATGGAGGAACACTCAACCTACAGCAGACAACCAGGGCTCGGAAGGAACAACCTTAATTAGTATATATACCCGGCTAGCTCACACCCTAACTATAGCTCCCAGAAGCTGTGCAACTCCTGGAAATCAATCAAACCGTTCTCGGCCACATTTTCAATCTCGATTCCCGCTTCAACGGCGGCCGCCACCGGATTAAGACCGCCAAGCTGAACAATGCCAATCCGGTTCAGGGCTACCGGAATCTGGCAGAGCGGCTCACTGGTATCGCCCATGGCGTAAACCCCACCGATGCCTACTTCCTTGAGCAGGGCTACCCTCTCCTCGACAACCTCCCTGGCCGGTGCCGGCATTGTCCTGAAAACACCCAGTATCTTGCCAGTCCCTGTCCGGGCGGCTTCACCAACGCTGGTCATCCGGGCGCGGATAAACTGCTCGGAGGGGTCAACGGAGGTACCGGCGTAATCGATTATGGCAACAAAGCGCTTTGGCTTCAAGCTTCTAACCTCGAGCACGCCGCCGAACCGGAACTCCACAGGGACCCCAGCCTTGAGCAATACCCCATTTATAGCCACGCTGCAAACGGTGGCAAAACCGATTTTGCCGCTGGGCACAGCCACTGCCCCCAGCTTCTCCCCCTCCGGAGCGGTGGCTACCAGCTCGCTGACGCAAAGCCCGGCTTTGAAAGCGTCCTTCATGACCGAAAGCGTCTTTTTGAACTTTTCCTTATCAATAAGCGAGGTATTTATAGGTAACTGACCGCTACGCTTTTTGGGGTCGAAGGTGGTCTGGTAGGCCAGCATCTCCAGCTTCTCCCTCACGAAACCCAGGTGCTGGGGAGCTAATGCCTCTTTAACCTCCTGCCGCCCTTTGGCAGTAATCATCCGCCCGTCCCGGCCGGCGGGCTGGGTATAGCCGCGCTCGTCAGCTATCCTCAGGTGATACCTGACCGCCCTCTCGCTCAAGAAAACCCCCTCGTCCTCAAGCCGACGGGCAATAGTGATTGACCCCATGGAGTCCGAGGACTCGGCCAGGATTTTGAGAATGGATATCAGCTTACCTTCGGCGTTGGAGCCGACAACCTGTTCCGCCATCAGCTTTCCCACTCCCTACGATAATTTCCCCGTATTATAACACGCCTTACCAAGAAAACGAATAGCCCGCTGGCATTTTTTACCGCCTTACGAGCCTTTAAAGCGGTTGGTTATGGGCAGCCTGCGGTCCCTGCCAAAGGCTCTGGGGGTTATCTTGACCCCCGGCGGCGCCTGGCGGCGCTTGTACTCGCTGGCGTCCACCAGTCGGGCCGCCCGCTTTACCACTTTTTCATCGTTGCCCAAGGCGATTATCTGCTCCACGCCCTTATCCTCCTCGACATAGGCCGTCAGCACCGGGTCAAGCAGCTCATATGGAGGCAGGGTGTCAGTATCCTTTTGCTCCGGCTTCAGCTCCGCCGAAGGAGGCTTATCCATAATAGTAGCCGGTATCAGCTCATAACCAGAAAGCCGGTTACGGTATCCAGCCAGCTCATAGACCATTGTCTTAGGCACATCCTTTATCACAGCAAAGCCGCCGGCCATGTCCCCGTACAGCGTGGTGTAGCCGGTAGCCATCTCGCTTTTGTTACCGGTGGGCAGCACCAGCCAGCCGAACTTATTGGACAGCGCCATCAGTATATTGCCCCTGATGCGGGCCTGGATATTCTCCTCGGCTACATCGGGTTCCGTCCCCTTAAAAGCCCCGGCCAGCGTATCCAGATGGGCTTTAAAAATCTTCTCGATCGGGATGGTCAACAGCTTTATGCCCAGGTTTTTGGCCAGCAGCCCGGCGTCGGACAGGCTACCGGGAGAAGAATATCTTGAAGGCATTGCCACCCCGACCACGTTGGACTTGCCCAGGGCGTCAACGGCAATGGCCGCCACCAGGCTCGAATCCAACCCCCCGGAAAGGCCGATTAACACCTTCTCAAAACCGTTCTTGCGGACATAGTCGCCGGTGCCCAGCACCAGCGCTTCGTAGACCTCCCCCGGCGAGCCCCTAAGCTCAACTTTTCTGGGGGGTAAGGGCGGCTTCTTAGTATCAAACGGCACTTCGGATACCACTATTCTGGGGGTGGGCCACCTCGGCTCCCCGGCGGGCGGTGACCCCTTTCGCCACCTGGGGTCATGAAGGCGCGTGCGGAAGACGGATTCAACATCCAGGTCAGCCACTATCAGGTCTTCCTCAAACTGCCTGCCCCGGGTCAGCAGCCGCCCCTTCTCATCCACGGCGATGCTGCCGCCGTCGAAGACCAGCTCGTCCTGCCCCCCCACCAGGTTGGTGTGAGTAAAGATAGCCACGTTGTCCACGGCGCGGGAGACTATCATCCTTTCCCGCAAATCCACCTTGCCGAAGTGATAGGGCGAGGCGCTTATAGTAACGATAACCTCGGCCCCGGCGTCGGCCTGGGCGGTAGCCGGCCCCTCCTCGTACCAGATGTCCTCGCAGATATTGATGCCCAGCCCAATGCCACCGATAATATACACCGGGCATTGGCTCCCCACCCGGAAGTAGCGGTTCTCATCGAAGACGCCGTAGTTGGGCAGGTATATCTTATGATAGACGCCGGCCAGTTTGCCGTCATGAATTACGGCCGCCGCATTGTATATATCCTCTTTGGCGTCAACGAAGCCGACAACGACAGTAAGACCTGATGAAGCCTCGACTATCTTATCCAGCGAGCGCAGGTTTTCGGCGATAAATTTGGGCTTAAAGAGGAGGTCTTCGGGGGGATAGCCGCAGGTAGCCAGTTCGGGGAAAGCGAGCAAATCTATCCCCAGAGACCTGGCTTCTTTAATGGCATCTAGGATTTTTTGCCGGTTGCCGGCGAAATCACCCACGGTGGTATTGAGCTGAGCCATCCCGATGCGCAGCCTGCGGGCATCACCCAACCTCGGCATAGCGGCCCCCCTCTCGACCTATAATATGGGCAGGTATTTCTTCAGCTCGTATTCGGTTACCTGAGCGCGGTAGTTCTCCCACTCTATCTTCTTGTTCTGGATAAAAGCCTCAAAAACGTGCTCACCGAGAGCCTTGCGCACTAGCTCACTCTTCTCAGCTAACAGGATAGCCTCCAGCAGACTGGCCGGCAGGGTGCTTATGCCCCGCTTCTGCCTCTCCTCTACGGACATCTCATAGACATTCTCTTCCACCGGCGCCGGCGGCTCCAGCCCTTTCTCAATGCCTTCCAGCCCGGCGGCCAGCATAACACTGAAGGCAAGGTAGGGGTTGCAGGCGGGGTCGGGGGAGCGGTATTCAAGTCTGGTCGCCTTTTCCCGGCCCGGCCGGTACTCCGGCACCCTGATTAAGTCAGAGCGGTTGCGCCGCGCCCAGGAAAGGTATACCGGCGCCTCATAGCCGGGAACCAGCCGCTTGTAAGAGTTGACCCACTGGTTGGTCACCGCCGTAATCTCGGGAGCGTGTGCCAGCAGTCCGGCTATATAGCTCCTGGCTATCTTGGACAGATGGTATTCATCATCTTTATCAAAGAAGGCGTTCCGTTCACCCTTGAAAAGCGACTGGTGAACATGCATACCGCTGCCGTTAATACCGAAAACGGGCTTGGGCATGAAGGTGGCGTAGACGCCGTGCCTGAGGGCTACCTCTTTGACAACAAGACGATAGGTCATCACGTTATCGGCCATGGTCAGGGCATCGGTGTACCTCATGTCTATCTCATGCTGGCTGGGGGCGACCTCATGGTGGGAATACTCAACGCCGATACCCATATCCTCCAGGTCCAGAACGGTATCCTTCCTCATCTCGATAGCGGCGTCCCGCGGAGTCATATCAAAGTAGCCTCCCTGGTCCAGCGGCACGGTGCTTTCGGAGTCCTGGAAATAGAAGTACTCCAGCTCCGGCCCCACATAAAAGGTATAGCCCAGGTCAGCCGCCCGTTTCAGGTTTCTCTTTAGGATATATCTCGGGTCGCCCTCAAAAGGCTCACCCCCCGGCCTCAAGACATCACAGAACATGCGGGCCACGGCATTATGCTCACGCGGCCGCCAGGGCAGCAGCCGAAAGGTATCCGGGTCGGGCAGGGCAACCATGTCACTCTCGTCAATCCGGGCAAATCCCTGAATTGAAGACCCGTCAAAGCCCATCCCTTCGGCCAGGGCTCCTTCCAGCTCCTCAACAGTGATGGCAAAGCTCTTTAATATGCCCTGTATATCGGTAAACCACAGCCGGATAAACTTAACATCATGCTCCTTGGCCATCTTTAATACATAATCATTAGCCTCTTCCCTGCTCCTGTTGGTCATTATTACCACCTCCTTCAGTAATAGTATCTATGTTCATAGAATTTAGCTGTTTATTATCATCAATGTACTACATACTGCTTCACCTCGCAACCTGTCTAGACGGCATTTTCATCTATATCGCCGGTGCGGACGCGCACCACATGCTCCACCGGCAGGACAAAAATCTTACCGTCACCGGTCTCGCCCGTCCTGGCGTTGCGGAGAATGGCATCTATGGCGGCGGGCACATCTTCGTCCAGCACCACCAGTTCTATCTTTAGCTTGGGCAGCAAATCCACCCGGTATTCCCCCACCCGCCACTGCAGCGGGATTCCTTTTTGCTTGCCCCGCCCGCTGACCTCGCTGACGGTCATACCGAAATAGCTTTTTTCTTCGAGAGCCTTCTTAACCGCGTCCAGCCTCTCTTCCCGGATAATAGCCTCTATCTTTTTCACCGGAGCAGCCCTCCGTAAGCCCTCTCGCCGTGCTGGGAAAGGTCAAGCCCCACCGTCTCATCCATCTGCCCCACCCTCAGGCCGACGGTAACATCAACCAGCTTGCCCAGTATCCAGGTGGCAGCGAAAGCAAAGGCGGCAACAGCCAACACACCAATAAACTGAGTCAGCAGCTGGGCTGCATTACCCTCCAGTAAACCGGGCGTCCCGGCAATTACCGAACTGGCAAAGATACCGGTAGCCAGAGCGCCCCAGATACCGCCCACCCCGTGGACGGCGAAAACATCCAGGGAATCATCAAACTTAAGTTTATTCTTCATCAGCACTATGCTGTAGTAGCAGACTACAGCCACGATAACTCCTATCGGGATACCGGCAATGGGGTGGACGAAACCAGCCGCCGGCGTAATGGCTACCAGCCCGGCCACCGCACCGGTAACCGTTCCCAGCAGGCTGGGACGGCGGTGTATCCAGCCAAGCACCATCCAGGTGAACCCGGCGGCGGCAGCGGAAAGGTTGGTGGCGACGAAGGCATTAGCCGCCAACCCATCGGCAGCCAGGGAACTGCCGGCATTGAAGCCAAACCAGCCGAACCATAGCAGGCCGGCGCCGAGCGCCACCATGGGAATATTGTTCGGCTCCATTATGTCCCCGGGGAAACCCTTGCGCCTGCCCAGCAGCAGCACCAGGGCCAGCGCGGAGACGCCGGCATTGATATGAACTACAGCGCCGCCGGCAAAGTCGAGTACGCCCAGGCTGCTCAGCCAGCCGCCGTTACCCCAGACCCAGTGGCATACCGGAGCATAAACAACCGTCACCCACAGCGCCGCAAAAAGCATCAGGGCGCTGAACTTGATTCTCTCCACTACCACCCCCGTAATCAGGGCTACGGTGATGATGGCGAACATCCCCTGAAAGGTCATAAAGGCCAGATGGGGCACGGTACCAGCATAGATATCGGAAGGCGCCATGCCCACGTTAATTAGACCCAGGAAATTAAGCCCCCCGATAAAACCGCCGTTATCAGAGCCAAAGCTCAGGCTGTAGCCCCAGAGCGCCCAGAGAACGCCGATAAGCCCCATGATGGCAAAGCTCATCATGATAGTGGAAAGCAGGTTTTTGCGGCGGGCCATGCCGCCGTAGAAGAAGGCCAGCCCCGGCGTCATCAGCAAAACCAGCGCCGATGATACCAGTATCCAGGCGGTATCCCCTGTGTCGATGGCCATTTAACACCCCCAATGCTTCAACTATCTCCAGTTTAGCCGGTAAATGTTTCCAACAGATTACAGGGGGGTTAAATCTATGTTACAGATGAATAGAGGTGGAGGCAGCTTTATTTAAGCCTTAAAGCGATAGCCTATATTTCTCACCGTCTCGATAAAGGTGTGTTTGGCGTCCTCAATCTTGCTTCTCAGTCTCCGCACATGCACATCCACCGTCCTATCGCCGCCGTAGTAGTCATATTTCCAGACCTTATCCAGCAGCGCTTCCCGGCTGTAGACACGCCCCCGGTGGCTGGCTAGAAACTTAAGCAGCTCATACTCCTTAAAGGTAAGCTCGATTATTCTGCCCTCTAAAGTCACCTCACACCTGGCCAAGTCTATAGACAGGCCGTCACACTTGAGCAACTCGCCGCCGTCTATGTTCCGGGCACGGCTTAAAGCTCTATTCACTCTCAAGACCAACTCATGCGCATCGTAGGGACTGGTGATAAAATCATCGATATCGAGACTCCCGTTAAGGCTATCCAGCCTATCTTCGGGGAGCAGGGCTATAACCGGGAGACGCCTTTCCCCTTTCAACCTCTGGACAAGCTCCCCTGCCTCGTCAGCGGGCAGACTGCCGCCCATTTCAAGCAAGACTAAATCGGGATGGTGGGCGGCTATCTCCCCGGCCAGTTCTTCACCATGAGGCACGATAGAACAGGCAAAGCCGCTCTGGGTGATTTGGGAACGCAGCTCGGCCAGCGCCTCGGTCTCTTGAGCTACCATCAGCAGCCGCAACATTATCCACCCCCATCAATAAGCGTAGAGCCGGCCGTAAGGCCGCAGCCAGCGGGGAAACAGCTTTATAAATTTATGCTTCAGTATCTCGCCGGCATCGTAGCCAAAGTGGGCGGCGAACTCGCCGACCAGCTGCTTGAGAACCTGACGGTCAGCATCCTCCAACTGGGCGACGCCCACTTCTTTCCCCAGTTGGTACTCCTCAACGCTCCCCCTCAGGTAGATAACGCCGCCGTGCATGCCGGTGCCGATGAAATTGGCTTTGTGATTCTCGCCCTTTTTCAGATTCAACCCCAATAAAATCAGCACACCGCCGGCCATATACTCGCCGACGAAGTCCTGGGCGGTACCCCCGATAACCAGCGCCGGCTTCCGTTCCCGGTACTCCTTCATGTGGATGCCCGCCCGGTAGCCCACGTCCTCGCGGACAAAGATTTTACCGCCCCGGGCGGAAAGCCCGATAATATCGCCGGCGTGGCCGTGGATTATTATCTCGCCCTCGTTCATGGTATTGCCGCAGCCGTCCTGGGCATTACCCCGCACGATAATCCTGGGCCCGTTCATAAAGGCCCCCAAATCGTTACCAGGGGTGCCGAATATCTCAATCTCCACCGGCTTATTCAGGTCGGTGCCGATATACCTCTGCCCGTGGACATTACGGAGCTCGATGCGGCGCACGCTGTCGGTAATGGCTTTTCTCAAGTTAGCGTTAAGCTCCCGGTAGTAAACGCCGCTGGCATCCATCTTAACCACTGAGTTCTTTCGGCTCGCCATAATTAGCTCCCGGCCATTCCTACGCCCAGAATTTCCAGCTCGGTATCGGTCAGACCCACCCCCCTCAGGTGCAGGCGGTTACCCCGCAGGCTCTCGATGGCGTTGACTCCCAACCCACCCAGTATATCTTTTAGCTCAATGCTCCAGCCCCGCAGCAAATTAGCTAATCTACGGGCGCCGATATCGGGGTTGACCCGCTTGGTCAGGCGGAGGTCGGTGGTGCATAAGCCCCAGGCACACTTGCCGGTGTGGCACTGCTGGCAGAGATGGCAGCCCAGGGCGACAAGCGCCGCCGTGCCGATATAGACGGCGTCGGCCCCCAGGGCGATGGCTTTAGCCACGTCGCCGCTGTTTCTTATGCCGCCGGAAACTACAACTGAAGCCTGGTTGCGGATACCCTCCTGGCGCAGACGGCTGTCCACTGCAGCCAGCGCCAGCTCGATGGGAATACCCACACTATCCCGTATGACTTTGGGCGCCGCCCCGGTAGAGCCCCTCAGCCCGTCAAGGACGATAATATCAGCACCGCCCCGCACCATACCGCTGGCAATAGCCGCCGAGTTGTGGACAGCGGCAATCTTGACCGATATCGGCTTGGTGTAGTTGGTCGCCTCTTTCAAAGCGTATATTAGCTGCGCCAGGTCCTCGATAGAGTAAATATCATGCTGCGGCGCCGGCGATAAAGCGTCGGTCCCCTGGGGAATCATCCGCGTCAAAGACACCTCGGCGCTTACCTTCTCTCCGGGCAGATGCCCGCCGATTCCCGGCTTGGCTCCCTGCCCTATCTTAATCTCGACCACCCTTCCCGCGTTCAGGTAGTCGGCCTGGACGCCGAAGCGCCCCGAAGCCACCTGCACGATGGTGTTATCGCCGTATTTATACAGGCTGGGGTGCAGCCCGCCCTCACCGGTGTTCCAGAGGGTGCCCATCTCGGTAGCCGCCCGGGCTAAAGACTGGTGCACATTAAGGCTCACCGCCCCGTAGGACATGGCGGCAAACATGACCGGCACCTCCAGCCTCACCTGGGGCGCCAGCTTCGTTTCCAGCTTATGAGACTTAGCGTCAAGCTCCAGCCGGTCGGGTTTTCTACCCAGCCAGGTGGTCAGCTCCATCGGCTCACGCAGCGGGTCTATGGAAGGGTTGGTCACCTGGCTGGCGTTGAGCAACAGGTGGTCCCAGTAAATCTTCTGCCCCTTGTCGTCGCCCATGCCGGTCAGCAGTACCCCACCGGTCTCAGCCTGCTTTAAGATATCGTCAATAACCTCGGGGCGCCAGTTATAGTTCTCGCGGTATTCCTGCGGGTTGCGGCTGATGGTCAGCGCCTGGGTGGGGCAAAATACCTCACAGCGGTGACAGCCGACGCAGTTCTCCTCGCGGCTCTTCACCTCGTCGTCCTCGGCATCATAGTAATTAGCGTCAAAGGTACACTGGTTGACGCAGACCTTGCACCGGATACAGCGCTCCGGGTCCCGCTTTACTAAAAACTTGGGCGCTATATAGGTCTTCATCTTATCATCCTCCCTGCATCCGCACCGGTATTCCCCTTTTGTACAGGTACTGCTTTATATCATTAATGGAGTAAGTCCCGTAGTGAAAGATGCTGGCCGCCAGTACCGCGTCGGCCTTGCCCAAAATTAACGCCTGATAGAGGTCTTCCGGGCCGCCGCCGCCGCCGCTGGCAATCACCGGCACGCTGACCGCCTCGGAGATGGCGCGGGTAAGCTCGTTGTCATAACCCGTCTGGTGCCCATCGGCGTCCATGCTGGTAAGCAGGATTTCGCCGGCGCCAAGCTCAACCACCCGCTTTGCCCACTCGATGGCGTCAAGCCCGGCCGGCTTCTGGCCGCTGTTAATATAAACCTCCCATTTGGGTTGCTTACCGCCGTTCACTCTTTTAGCGTCAATAGCCACCACGATGCACTGGCTGCCGAACTTATCGGCGCCCTCTTTAATCAAATCGGGTTTAAGCACCGCCTCCGTATTGATGGAAACCTTATCGGCCCCGGCCAGCAGCATGCGCCGCATATTAGTGATATTGCGCAGCCCCCCGCCCACGGTAAGCGGCATAAATACCTTCTCCGAAATACGCTCGACGACATCAACCATGGTGTCGCGCCCCTCCGGCGTCGCCGTGATATCCAGGAACACCAGCTCGTCGGCGCCCTCCTTATAGTAAAAATCGGCACGCTCCACCGGGTCGCCGGCATCTCTAAGCTGGACAAAGCTCTTCCCCTTGACCACCCGCCCGCCTTTGACATCCAGGCAGGGTATAATGCGCTTGGTCAGCATCCTATTTAGCCTCCCCGGCGGTTACTCTATTTTTAACCCCCGCCTTCAGCCTGCCGACCACCGCCTGACCGCCCATCGGTATCCAGGCTTTATCCAGGTCGGGGGCTATCAGCCGTATTGCCGATTCCTCGGAAGATAAATAGAGCATATCCCCCTTCTCCCCAACAGTAAGCGGCCTTAATCTTATGCGGTCGGTCAGCCCAATCATCTCGCCGTGGTGGGCGATAATTACGGCAAAGGGCCCGTTCAGGAGCAGGCTGCCGTACACCTGGCGCAGGGCAAGCATCAGCTCCTGCTCCTCTTTGGGCAGACGCTCGATAGCGTTCCAGAAGGGCGGCGCCAGTATTTTAGCCACTATTTCCAGCGGCAGGTGGTGCTGGCGCATGAGCAGGTCAACGGCATAGGCAACCACCTCGGTATCGGTCTGCATGGTGCACTGGTAGCCGAACTGCTCTAAATAGCGGCGGTTAATACCGTAGGAGGAAATCTCGCCGTTGTGAATCACCGTCCAGTCCAGTATGCAGAACGGGTGAGCCCCACCCCACCAGCCGGGGGAATTGGTGGGAAAACGCCCGTGAGCCGTCCACAGGTAGCCCTGGTACTGCTCCAGGCAGAAATAATCGGCAACCTCCTCGGGATAGCCCACCCCCTTGAAGACCCCCATGTTCTTACCGCTGGAAAAGACGAAGCTGTCGGACAGTTTGGTATTTATATCCATCACTCTGGCCATAACATAGTCATCACCGGACTGCTTTTGGGGCTTATTTTTATTTATGTCAAGGAAGTAGCGCCAGACCAGCGGCGGGTTCTTAATCGGCAGCGCCGGCCGGGTAGGCACCTCCTGCTGCTCAATGAGGTCAAAATGCTCCTTTAGAAACGCCTCCGCCTCCTGCCTGCCCTGCTGGCTCAAGAACATGATATGAAAGGCGTACTGCTCGGCGTATTCCGGGTATAGGCCATAGACGGCAAAGCCGCCCCCCAGCCCGTTGCCGCGGTCGTGCATGTTGGCAATAGCCCTGATGACGCCCTCGCCGGAAAAGCGCCGGCCGGTGGTATCCATCGCTCCGAATATGGAGCAGGCGTCGATTATCTTGGTGTCCCGGTTGGGGTTATTTATCCGCCCGATATCTCTCACGTCATCTTCTCCTGAAAGCAAGGCTATTCATCAACGACCACTTCTTCCGGTGGCTCAACGGGGGGCACTATGGAAGCCTCCTCCGAGGCCGGTATCTCCAGCCGGGCACGCCAGATTTTCTCCGGCAGAGAGGCCAGGCCGAAGTCGTCGCTAACCAGCGTTTCTTTAAAAGACCCCACCTTTACCCTATCCTTCATTAAATTATAGATAATGCCCGCTTTCTCGATATCGCCGGCAAAGACCATGCCCAGTATCCGGCTGTCTTTAATTATCACTTTCTTATAGATGCCGTCGTTCCTCTGGATGATGACCTCATAGCTGTCATCGGGCGGGGTCACCATACCCGCCGAAACGATATTTACCCCGAAATACTTAAGGGCGTTCATGGCGGTGCCGCCCTCATATTCCGCCTTCTTACCGGCCATATTCAAGCCGGCAGTCCTACCCCCCACATAAGCGTTAGGCCAGACCGGGGTTACCCGGTTCTCCCCGTAGACGAAATCATAGGCCTCAGCCACATCCCCGCAGGCGTAGACACCGGGCACAGAGGTAGCCATACGGCGGTCAACGATGATGCCCCGGTTGGTCCTAACCCCGTTATCAGCCACCAGGTCAAGACGCGGCGTAACACCGATGGCGATGACAACCATATCGCAGGGCATAGACCGCCCATCATCCAGGCTGACGCCGTTGACCTCACCCAGCAGGCTGCTGTTTATCCTGGCAATGGTATGTCCGGTTATTATATCAACACCAGCCTTAATCAGAGCCTTGGCTTCCAGCGCCGCCGCCTCTTCATCGAGGATGGTATTTAACACCCAGTCCTTCATCTCGACGATGCTGACCTCCACCCCCCGCTTCAACAGGGCTTCGGTGGCGCTCACCCCGATAAGCCCCCCGCCGATGACCACCGCCTTTATCTTCCCCTGGCGCTGCTTCAGAAACTTATCGATAGCTTTAGCATCATCAAGGGTGGTAAAGGTGAAGACCCCTTTAAGGCCTTTGCCCTCCATCTTAGGCACGATAGGCACACCGCCGGTGGCCAGCAGCAGCTTTTGCCAGGCAATGTTTCGCCCGCTCTCTAGTTCAATATTGCGCTCGCTGAAGTTAATCCGCGCCACCTTATCGCCGAATAAGGTTTTGATTTTATGCTTCTCGTAGAAATCGGCCGGGCGGTAAAGCATCCTCTCCAGAGGACGCCCCTCGGAAAGGTGCTCGGAGATAAGCGGCCGCGAGTAGGTCGGGTAAGGCTCGTCAGAGACGATAGCCAGTGTCCCCGCCTTATCCACCTCCCGGATAGCCTCGGCAGCCCCGATACCGCCCGCCGAGTTGCCGATAATCAAATACTTTATTTTCTCCGCTCCGGCCATTTCTTACCGCCTGCCTGCTTTGGCTCCCAGGGCAATCCTGATGAAATTATCATAAATCTTTAGCCCCACCTCCCCGCTCTTTTCCGGGTGAAACTGGGTGGCTACCAGGTTATCTTTAGCCACCACGCTGCAGAACGGGACGCCGTACTCGGTCTCGCCGGCTACCAGCGACCCGTCCTCCGGCTTAACATAGTAGCTGTGGACAAAGTAGAAGTTGGCTTCATCGGGTATGCCCTCGAAGATGGGATGGGCTGTCTTCTGCTTTACCTGGTTCCAGCCCATGTGGGGAATCTTTAAGCCCGGGGCAAACTTGCGCACCGCGCCGGGAATGACGCCCAGACACTCCCGCCAGCCGCCCTCTTCGGTGCCGCCGAAGAGCACCTGCATCCCGATGCAGACCCCCAAAAAGGGACGCCCCTCGCTAATATAGCGCCGAATCGAGTTGTCCAGCCCTGTTTTCCGCAAACTAGCCATGGTGTCGGCCGCCGCCCCCACCCCGGGCAGTATAACCACCCGGGCGCTGATAACCTCGTCGGGGCGGTTGACCACTTTAGCCTCATAGCCCAAGCGGCTGACGGCGTTAACCACGCTGCGCAGATTGCCGGCGCCATAATCGATTATGGCAATCATCTCTTATACCTCAACATATACCAGCGCCTCATTGGGGCAGTTAGCCACGCAGACCGGAACTTCCTCATCCTGGCAGAGGTCGCACTTCAGCACCCGCTTCTGCTCGGTATCCGGCTTTATCGCTGCCAGCGGGCAGACAAGCACACAGGTCCAGCAGCCGATGCACTTATCCTCGTCCACCTTAATAAGCCGGCTCTCCGGGTTCCGCTCAAGGGCACCGGTAAGGCAGGCCTGAAGACAGGGGGCATCATCACACTGCTGGCAGCGCACCGATAGCGATACCACCCCTCTCTCGTCCACCCGTAGCCGGGGCAGAGGCGACGGGTATTCCCGGTTGAACGCCTTGACCAGGTCGTTTGACCGGGCGTGCTTCAGCTGGCAGTACACCTCGCAGAGGTGGCAGCCGATGCAGACCTCTTCCTTAACGTATACCTTCCTCATTTAGACCCCTGATATACGGTAAACGGTTGCCGTATACCACATCATATCAAATATAATATTAACTGTCAATGCCCTGTTCTGACCCGATTGCACCCGGCAGAACTGTCCTGGGGAAGAGGCTTTACGCCAGCCCCTATTGTAACACTAAATCAGGCAGTGCGCCAAGGCAAAATATGCCGGTATAGGCGCAAAGGGTGAAAATGTATATAATATACATGAAGGGGTAACCGGCAAAATGCTTACCAAAGACGAGCAGGAAAAATATGCCCGGCAGATAATGCTAAAAGGCTTCGGGCTTACAGGGCAGGAAAAGCTTAAAGAAGCCAGGGTCTTTATTGCCGGCGCCGGCGGGCTTGGCTCATCGTCGGCCACCTATCTGGCCGCCGCCGGTGTAGGCACGCTGCGCATCGTTGACCACGATAAGGTAGAGCTGAGCAACCTAAACCGGCAGGTGCTGCACTGGCATGAGGACATCGGCAAAAGAAAGGTCAGCTCAGCCAGAGATAAGCTAAAACATCTCAACCCGCAGGTAGCCGTAGAAGCCATCGAGGAAAAGATAACCCAGGCCAATATCTCTCAGCTGGTGGCTGGCTGTGATTTAATCGTCGATGCCATGGACAACCTGCCCGCCCGCTACCTGCTCAATAAAACAGCCATAAAAAATAACATCCCCTTCTTCCACGGGGCGGTCTACGGCTTCGAGGGCAGGGCAATGACGGTAATACCGGGCAAGACCGCCTGCCTGAGGTGTGTCTACAGGGGAGATGTCCCCGAAGAGACATTCCCGGTCATCGGGGTAACGCCGGCGGTCATCGGCTGTATCCAGGCAACCGAGGTGATAAAGTACCTGGCAGGTATGGGGCAACTTCTAGCCAATAGACTGTTAGTCTACGATGGGCTCAACATGAAATTTACCGAGTTCAAGGTTAAGAAAGACCCCAACTGCCCGCACTGTGGAAAGCCTGCAAAAGGCAAGAAATGAGCGTAACCGTAAACCTCGGCACCGGCCTGCGGCGTTTTACCAACGGCAAGACAGCAGCCACGGTAGAGGGTAATACTGTCGGTCAGTGCCTTGACGAATTGGTTAAGCAGTTCCCCAAGATTAAGCCGCGGCTATTCGATAGAAAAGGCAAACTGCGTAACTATATCGATATCTATGTTAATAAGGAAAGCGCCCGCCCTGAAGGGCTGGCTAAGCCGTTAATGGACGGGGACGAAATTCATATAACGCTGATAATTGCCGGAGGATAGAAGAAACATGGAAGCCAAGATAGTCTATTTCGCCAAGCCCGGTAAGGAGAACACCGATGAAACGCTCCGCCTGGCTAAGCGCAGAGCGGAAGAGCTGCGGCCGGTCAACTCCGAGGACTTTTTCAACCTTAAAATCAGGAAAATTCTCTGCAAACCCCCCTTCTAATGTCTCAAGACGACCGCCGGAGCTTGATTATCTCCGCCAGGATGCTGACAGCTATCTCCTCCGGCGTTTGAGCCTCTATCTCCAGGCCGATAGGGGCATGGACCCTGTCCAGCTGCTCCTGGGATATCCCCCTGGCCCGCAGGTGGGAGAATATAGTCTCGTTTTTGGTTTTGCTGCCTATCATGCCGATATATTTGGCCGGGGTGCCCACCGCCCACTCCAGCACCACCTCGTCGTGCTGGTGACCATGGGTAACAATCACAATGTAGCTCGATTTATCTATCTTCACCCGGGGGAACGATTTGGTGAAGTCCCCGGCAAAAATAACTTCGGCTTCGGGGAACCGCTCGGCACTGGCGAATTCAGCCCGGTCGTCAACGACGGTGATATTAAAACCGCAAAGCTTACCCATCCTGGTCAGCGCCAGCGAGATATGGCCCCCACCGAATATATATAATGTAGGCGAGGCCAGGATAGGCTCGATAAACACCTCCAGGTCTCCCCCACAGACCATCCCCTCCTCCTCAGCCTCGCTGGCGGTCAGGCTCCGGCGTATGTGCTTGGGTTTGCCCTGCTTGATTACCTTAACCGCCTCCATAATTATCTGGGCTTCCAGGCTGCCGCCGCCTATCGTTCCCAGGATGCTGCTGTCCAATCTCACCAGCATCTTGGCCCCTTCCTCTCTGGGCGTGGAACCGCTGGCTCCGACCACGGTGACCAGCGCCGCCTCTTCACCCTCGGCCTTAATCCTGACTATTTCCTGGTAGATATCATCCATACTTCCAACCTCTAAACATTATAGCGCATAAGTATCGCCTCTAAAACGCCGCCGGCAATCGCCCTAACCCGGGGGCGGATGGTATAACAGTCCTCTCTATCCCCGGAAGGGTCTATTTCACCCAGTTTCGTCCCCTTCTCGACCATTGTCCCGCTCCTGAGCAAAGCCCGGATTATACCGTCTATCTCCGCCTTGACCGGCTGTCCGGCTACCGTAGCCACCGCCTCGCCGGCGCTGGCCATTTCACCTATATCTTTATCGGTCTGGAAGAGACCGCCTACAGCAGCGTGCAGCGCCCGCTCATGGGTCAGCCCCCCGATGGCAATGGGGATACCGGTATCCTCCTCGGCTCTCCCCTCCAAGATTATCCTCCCCAGGCGCTCACTGTTGTTGGTCTCCACCACCACATGGACATCCCTGCCCGCCTTAAATCCGGGCCCCAACCCGATGACCAGCGGAGCGTCGCTACTCTTTGTCCCCAGGTTTTTCTTAGCCATTATGGCGTCAACCACCACCTGGGGTTTAAGGATATTCTTCATCCTGGCTCCGGGGTCAATAATGATGGGTATCCGGCTTTCCCGCCACAGCTTGTGAATCTCCGCCGCCGACCCCACCCGCCGGGCAACTATCCCCTCCACCTCCTTTTCCCCATCATAGACGGCCTCGCAGAAGGCAACCCCCCGGCTGACGGCCAGGGGCTCGGCAGTCTCGGTCAGGCAGACCCGGAAGCGGGCGCGGGTCAGCTTATGGGCAACCCCGCTGGCCACCTCCCCACCGCTCCGGATAAGAACCACCAGTCGATTTAATTCCACACTCATCTTATGCCTCTCTCAATACCTTAAGCCAGTAGTAACCGCAAAAATTATACCACAATGGTATAATGAAGCTAAAATGGTTTAGGTTATGGATAGAGAAAGTTTCGAAAGGCTGGTGGCTCAAGCGGTGGCTGATTTGCCAGAGGAGTTCCTGGAAAGGCTGGAGAACGTCGATGTTATCGTGGAAGACCAACCCACGCCCCACCAGATGCGCCATCTTGGCTTAAATCACGGTGAAACCCTGCTCGGGCTCTACGAGGGCGTACCCCGAACTGAGCGGGGCGGGCATTACGGGCTGGTGCCGCCGGACAAGATAACCATATTCCAGCGTCCAATCGAGGCTAAATGCCGCTATGGTGGCAGTATCAGCGCCGAAATCCAGAAGGTGGTCAAGCACGAAATTGCCCACCACTTCGGCATCAGCGATGCCCGGCTGCACCAGCTAGAAAAGGAGGAGGACTGACCCGGAGCTAGCAACCGTAATCACTCCAGGCCGGCAATAACCCTCTCTATCCGTGTAATATCCAGGACATTAATCGTGCCGTCACCGTTGGCGTCAGAGCCGGGGGTTTCCGGGTCAAGAGCGGTTATCACCCTCTCCACCCTGGTGATATCCAGGACATTAACGGTGCCGTCACCATTGGCGTCTCCCGGCGCCACCGGCTGCACGGTAAAGCTGTCACTGGCGTAGTCGGCCTCGGCGGTAGTATTACCGGCCGAATCGGTAGCCCGGACATCCACCGTATGCTCCCCATCGCTAAGGGTGGCCGTGGTAAAGGCGTAGTCCTCGCCGGGGCTGTCAAAGGCACCGTCGCTGGCCGTTGCCGCCGTCCAGCTGCCGTCGTCAACCCTGTACTCCACCGTGCTGATATTGGACTCATCCGTAGCGGTGCCAGTCAGGGTCGGGGTGGTGTTCTCGGTCGGGTCAGGAGCAAGCGGCGTTATGGTTACCGACGGCGGGTTGTTGTCGGCAACAGCCACCGAATCACCGCTCCAGGTGGCTGATATCTCCTCAGCCAGATTATCGGAAAGCACGCCGTTGGAAAGGCTTAGAGCGCTACTGTCGCCGTCAGCGCCGATAACGTGGAAGTGCAGCACCGCCAGGTAGCCACTGCCGGTCACTCCCCCGGTACCGGGGACATTCTGGACTACCCGCCATGTCCCCACCTCCATCTCGTTATAGAGGTCAACCGGTATCGCCGTTTCTCCTATTAGCCCCGCGGTGACATCGTCCAGCCGCAGTACCAGGGTATCAAAAGTAACATCATAGCTGCAAGCGTCGAAGTCGGTCACCCCGCCGATATTGACATTAACGGTAAAGTCGCTGCCGGGAGCCGCCTCATCCGGGGCATCCAGGCTGACCTCAACCGACGTTACCGCCACTTCCACCGAGCCACCCACCCAGGTAGCCGTTATCTCCTCGGCCAGGTTGCTGGCAATCATGCCGTTGGAAAGGCTTACGGCGCTGATGTCACCCTCCACCCCAATCACATGAAAGTGCAGCACCGTCAGGTAGCCGGTGCCGGTCACCCCGGCCAGTCCGGGGACATTCTGAATAACCCGGTAGGTCCCCGAACTAATCTCGTTGTAGACATCAACCGGTATAGTGGTCGTATCTACCAGCCCCGAGGTGACGTTATCCAGCCGCAACACCGAGGTATCAAAGATGAAATCATAGTTGCAGGCGTCAAAGTCGGTCACCTCGCTGATATTAATATTGACGGTAAAGTCGCTGCCGGGGGAAATTAAAGCCGGGGCGTCCACGCTCACCGTAACATCCGCCGCCAGTACCGGGGCGGCGGTTATCACCCCCAGAATCAGGGCAACTGTGGTTATCATAGCCAGAATTTTCCTTTTCAATTCGCACCTCCTCTTATGCCCAACTGAAATTTTAATCGGGCTTATCAATAACATAGCACTCAGGCAATAAGAAAAGACTAAAAACGGCATCAGCAAGACATCAAAATTCCATCAAAAAAGCATAAATAACCCCCTCGCATTGGCAGACCGCAACCTGTATAATGCGGTGGGAAGGAAACTGAGATGAAAGCGCAAATTCTAAAGCACACCGCCCCCATTGATAAGATGCCCCTGGAACTGGTCGATATTCCCACCCCCCAGCCCAAAGCGGGGGAAATACTGGTAAAGGTAGCCGCCTGCGGGGTCTGCCACACCGAGCTGGACGAAATCGAAGGCAGGCTTAAGCCCAAACTGCCCGTGATTTTAGGCCACGAAATTGTCGGCCGGGTGGAAGAGCCGGGAGCGGGGGCGACTAAATTCAATATTGGCGACCGGGTAGGCATCGCCTGGATTCACTCCGCCTGCGGCAAGTGCCATTTCTGCCGGGGAGGCGAAGAGAACCTGTGCCCCGATTTTCAGGGCACCGGCTGCCAGGCGGACGGCGGCTATGCCCAGTACATGGTGGTGTCGGAGGACTTTGCCTACCCCATTCCCGAACGCTTCACCGATTCCCAGGCGGCTCCCCTACTCTGCGCCGGAGCCATCGGCTACCGGGCATTAAAGCTGACCACCCTCCAGGACGGGCAGGTTCTGGGGCTGTTCGGCTTCGGGGCTTCGGCCCATATCGTTATCCAGATGGCTAAATATAAATACCCCAACGGCAGGGTCTTCGTCTTTACCCGCCCCGGGCAGAAAGAGCACCAGGCTCTGGCCAAAAAACTGGGCGCCGACTGGACCGGAGCCACCGGCGATACCCCACCCCAAAAACTAAACTGCGCCATCGACTTCACCCCGGCATGGAGCCCTATAGTAGCCGCCCTGAAGGCCCTGGAAAACGGGGGCAGGCTAGTCATAAACGCCATCCGCAAGGAAGAAAGAGACAAAAATTCCCTGCTGGAACTGGATTACTCAGACCATCTCTGGTGCGAGAAGAAAATAAAGAGCGTGGCTAACATCACCCGGCAGGACGCTCAAGAATTTCTACCCCTGGCCGCCCGGATTCCCATCATCCCCGAGGTGCAGGAATTCAAGCTGCAAGAGGCCAACCAGGCACTGATTTTGCTCAAAAAAGGCAAAATCCAGGGTGCGGCCGTCTTAAAAATAGACTAATTACTGGCAAAATTGGGGGAAAGGGCTTGACTTTTGTCACCAAGTCAATAACAATCTAAGCAATGGATATAACTGCTGGCACTAACCTCAGCACTATCATCAAGCGACAGCGGGTTATGGTGCCGCTGACCCTGCGGGAGCTGGCCGCCAGGGCCGGCGTATCGGCATCACACCTGGGCAGAATCGAGCGGGGCGAGCGTTTCCCCTCGGCAAATATTCTGCGCAAGATAGCCAGGCCCCTCGGTTTTGACGAGGACGAGCTGTTCATGCTGGCCGGCTATCTCTCCCCCGGCACCCCTATCGGGGCGGAGAGCCAGGAGGGGCTAGACCCCTACGTAGCCAAGATGCTGTCACGAGAGCCAGTGGAAACCCAGCGCGCTATTATCGGTATCCTCAGCATCCTCAAGAGCCTGGCCCAGACCGGTGGTAGTAAAGAGTAACCCTGATAGGATGCAGCCAATGCTGTCAGCAATACTTCTGGCCGCCGGTGAATCAAAGCGCATGGGCGCACTCAAGCAACTGATGCCCCTGGGCAAAAGCACCCTACTGGAGCAGGCCATTGATAGCCTGCTCAATTCTTCGGTAGATGAAACTATCGTGGTGGTGGGGCACAAGGCGGAGGAAATAACCCGCGCAATAGCCTCCCGGCCTGTCAAGATAGTGCTCAACCCCGACTACCAGCATGGGATGAGCACCTCCATAATTGCCGGGCTTAATCTTATTGACCCCAAATCTCAGGCGGTCATGCTCGCCATGGGCGACCAGCCGCTGGTGGAAAGCCAGACCATCAACCAGCTGATAGATGCCTTTAAAAGCCATGATAAAGGCATCGCCGTCCCCACCCACCAAGGCAAAAGGGGGCACCCCATTATCTTTGCCATTAAATACAAAACGGAACTGCTTAAGCTCAAAGGTGATATCGGCGGGAGGGAGATAATTAAAAACCACCCCGACGATGTCCTTGAGGTAGCCGTTAAATCGGAGAGTGTTATCTTTGACATTGATACCAGAGACGACTATCAGTCAAAACTAAGCTAACCCCCCACCCCTTTTTAACAATTCTCTTTTTTCCCACCCTCCCACCCTCATAAGCTGCGCTTCTGAAACCTTCCTCCCCACCCCCATTTGTCGGAGAACCCATCCCCTTTTCCCACTTTTTAAGAGGTCTTAAAGAGGTCTAACCTCTATAGGGTGGGTCAGGGTGGGAAGTGAAACAACCGCTAAACAGCCCAATACCATTTGACAAAAGGGCTATATCGCCTGTAATATAACACTGACCGCTTTAAGCAGGACCCAAAAATGACCGAAATACCCAAATTCACCGTCAAAAAACCACCCCACCTCTCTCGACATCCCCAACAGGGCTACTCGGTAATGGGGCGGATATGGCTGGAAAAGGACGGCGAACTATATATGGGAGGCGGCCGGCAGATGCTGCTGGAGCGCATTGACAAATTCGGCTCAATCTCCGCCGCCGCCCGCTCGATGAAGCTGGGCTACCGCAACGCCTGGCTCTGGGTAGAGGCCGCCAACCGCCTGGCGCCGTCACCCCTGGTGGAAAAGGTCGCCGGCGGGCCGGGGGGAGGCTATGCCCGCCTGACCGATGAGGGGCGCAGGGCAGTAGCACAATACAGGCGGTTACGGTCTAAATTTGAGCGGTTCCTGACCCGGGTGGATTGATTTTTTTAGCCAACGCTATATCTTGCACAATATAGCCGCTAGCCTAGAAGGGAAAGCATGAAAAGACTGCTGGTTCTGCCCTTAATATGTTTGCTGTTTCTCATTCCTATTACCGGATGCCCCGAACAGGAGGAGGCGTCTGTCCATATGGCAGTGGAGTTTGTCGACCATGCTGCCAGTGCCCACATAGCCCGGAGTCAAGGTTGGTTTGAGGCTG
>Ga0315543_1001571_pt1 | contig 24230 bp, 26 predicted proteins | sample SalMarSW160210MG_2_FD_203098 | JGI IMG/M metagenome (GOLD analysis project Ga0315543, IMG submission 203098) | Salt marsh sediment microbial communities from the Plum Island Ecosystem LTER, Massachusetts, United States - Salt Marsh Sediment SW1601-210 ... | reverse complement strand
TTCTAAAGCCGAGGGTTAGACGGGCTCAGCTTTCGACTCGAATGTTTCATTTGCCTTACGAATTATCTATTTCATCAACTAAAACCAACAATTGTTTTTTTAGCAAACCATTTTGTCAGATCAGCACAAGCTATAATAAACTCAAAGTAAATCTACTCGCCCACAGCCTTCACTTCGACGCATCCTCTTTTTGCCTCCTCTGCCTCGTTTCCAGCATTTTGCGGGTTTTTGTGAGTTCGTAAGCCAGTTCTTTTTCATTTGGTTTGGATATCATTAACCGTTAATGCCGATATCCGATTCAATGACTCGGATATCCTTTCCGGTGGATAGCTAAAATAAAACATGCGCATAAGTTCAAGGTTATCTTCGGAGAATCCACGGCCAAAACGTTTTTTCAGATCATTTGACAGTTGCTTAAGCACAGCAGCACCGTATTTTCCACTTTTTTCTGTGTTCATCTGCGTATATTCGCGGTGAATTCAATCAAAAAAACTTAGCCAGAATCTCATCATTCACCAGCTTACGATCAAACCCCTGTCCCAGCACCTTTACTTTTCTGAAGTCTTCCTGGCAAAACGGGAACAAATATACACTGTCCGTATCTTCATCAATGAGGCTTAGACACTTTTCCCCTAACTCATCAAAACGATTTGATTGAAGTTTACCTAAAAATACGCTTTTTTGGACCCTGATCAGACCATATTTTTTACACGCTTTGGCCACCTTGGTTCGCGCTTTGTCATCCACAATGTCATAAAGAATCCAAACAAGTACGGACATAATTTACTCCATAATGATGAATCGGCGAACCGGCGAAACGGCGAACCGGCGAAATGCAGAATCGGCGAGTCGGAGAACCGGCGAACCGGTGAACTGTAAAGGAGGCGAATCGGTGAATTTGTCCTTCTCCGTTTCTCTCCCCATCTCCGTTTCTCCCCCCATCTCCGTTTCTCCCCTTCCCCATTTCATCAGTGCCTAATTAGCCATTTATCTACATCAATAATCATTTTTACAATCTGACCCATGATTTGTTCATAGATTTCATCAAGTTCATGGCAGGTTTCGTCATTCAAATATCTACATCTTCTGGCAAATTCCACCCAAACTTGTGTTTCACATGCCTCGCTTTCTGCGTCGCTGAGCTTGGCTATAAAGGCCGCCTTGTATCGTCGTTTTCGCCACGCTTCAGCCAAATTCGCACAAACCGAACGAGATGCACGTCTCATTTGGTCGACCAAAGAATATTTTTCTTCAGGAGGAAATTTTTTCGTCAGATGAAATATTTTCATCGCGGCATCCATACCATTTTGAAATACCCTTAAATCCTTGTAGCTTTTTATTCTTTCTCCCATTCCCCGCTTCTCCCTCACCCATTCCCCGTTTCACCGTTTCCCCGTCTCTCACCCTCTCCGTTTCCCCGTTTCCCCGTTTCTCCCATTCTCCCCGTCCCCGTATCACCATGTCACCATCAAAATTCCTTAATCTCCAGCCAGTCCGGTCTTTCTTCTCCTTCATCGGCCAGCAGAATATTTGCCATCCTGTGGGCTTCATGCTGGAGGATATGCCGTCGTTTGACGTTTTTTCTGCGATAGCGAACGGTTTCTTCCATGTGTTTGTTTATGGCTTCCACAACAACGGGTTTACCTTCTGTATTTAAGGAAACAGATTGTTGTTTGCTGTCAAAATACTTGTCCTTCATCTTTTTCCCGGTAAACAGGTAAACAGATGTCTGTTCAGCATAAATTCGAAACGGTTCAATCAGGTCAAACACCAGAGATTTCTTGTTGTAATTATCGGTGTGGAGAAAGCCCACATACGGGTCGAGACCTGAGAGAATACACGCCTTTTCAACCCGGCTGTAAAGGATACCGTAGCAATAATTCAAGATTGCATTGAAGGGATCTTTGGCCGGACGCCGGGATCTGCCCTTGAATTGATATTTTTCGGGGATGATTTTTGACAGGCATTGAAAATAGGCCCTACCGGAAGTTCCTTCCAGCCCCATCAACCGGTTTCGGACATCTTCAAGATTCTGTTCTTCTAAAACTAATTTTGTCAAAGACTGCTCGATGATCCGGATAGGATTTGTAAATAGCGAGACTTTGTCAGGACGGGCATGCATCAGCCTTTTCAAAAAACGGATCTGGTTTTCCATTTTTCGACCGATCATATCAATGACAAGTTGCAGACCCAGCGGTTTTTCGGCAGCTTCGAGTTGCTTCCTGCGGATAAGGGCGGTACTGCCCATTTTTGAAAACCACACACGACCCAGCGGATCTCCAAAGGAATCCAGGAAAATGACATCAGCGTTATGTTCAAGGGCCAGAACCACGGCCTGAGTTGAAATCATGGCCTGGTTTGAGATGACGATTGACTCAACCTTTAAGGGTGAAATGTCAAAAACTTTTTCTTTTTGTTTGAGCCTGAAACATTCGTCTTTCTGGGTTATAAAAGTTCCCGGGCTGTTAATGACAAGTTGCATGGTTTTTTCCGATTAAAACTGTCAAAGTTCTGTATCTTTGCAATTAATATAATTATAAAGTCTGCTCTTGGCTCTTTTTGAGCTGATTTCCCTTATTTTTCTACTCTTTTTTCCTTTTATATTAAACATTTTGCCTTTCCATATCCAGAAATAATTTCAGTTAACAGGAAGCATAAGACGGTCTTAATAAATCGGGCATATTATCCCAGGTGCGACCGAGCAGAAGTCTTCCGTTTGCTTTTTTGGAACGCTTTATTCCATCAGCACCCCAGCCGCCCCATTGCTTGAAAAAAAAGGATATATTTTGATCTTCACACTGTTGTTTGATGTTCTCAACCCATGCGGGTTTCATCGGGCGGGCCTTTGGACCTGATTCTCCACCGACAATTATCCAATGTATATTTGTCAAATCAAGATTTCCCAGATCCTCAAGTAAAGGTTCTATGGATAGAAAGCGGATGGCTGCCTTCACCCGGCGCAGTTTGTTAATCCTGGGTACCCCATGCTTTTTATTTTCCACGCTAACACCAAGCCATGCATTTTTTGGAGCTTCATATGACTTAAAAAATTGTTCCATTTTTTCAACGCGTTTGGTCAATACCTGAAAAGTATGTTGAGGTGCATTTTTTATTATATCAAATACCTGCCGGATATAGCTTTCCGGAATTTCTTCATGAAAAAGGTCGCTCATGGAATTGACAAAATAAATCGAAGCTTTTTTTCGTTGCAAAGGTTCATTCAACCGTTCCGGTTGAAGCGTAAGGGCAAATCCATTTTCATATCCCTTAACGCCCATGGCATTTAAGCGACGTGCCATTATTTCAGCATAGCAATTTTGACAACCGGGTGAAACTTTGGTGCAGCCTGTCGTGGGATTCCATGTGGCTTCTGTCCATTCGATCGCAGAGTTTGCTGCCATCAGCTTCCCCTCCTATTTTTATATTTATTGAAGATATGTTGCACAATATTTTCTGCCACTGGTTTATGCGAAGCAAAAAATAGGTAATATACAACTGCATTCTGGCTATTTCTCATTGCAATTGGTTCCGGAACATTTTGAAAACCAGCTACGTTTTTCAGTCGTGTTCTAAAAGCATCTGCTGTTGCTTTATTAGAAGCTTTTTCCTTATCTGAATTTCCAAATAATTGCATCTGTGGTGAAGTAACATAGGCTTCTTTTCGCCAGGAATCGTCCCCCCAATACCTGTTCATTCGATGAATCTGAGTATTAGAAACGCCCTCGGGTTTCCGCCACAGAACGTTGCGATTCATATCTGCTACAGGAAAATTCAGGAATATTTCTACCGACTTCATCTGGCCGGCTGTGAATATTACCTCCCAATCAAGATGGAGCCCATATGGATCCAAAACGCAGAGAGCACGTCGATAGTTTTCGTATTTTGCTATTGGAAAAATTTTATCCAGCATGACTTGATTACAATCGCCGAAATGGATGTTAACATCCCCACGAGTTCCAGCCATGTTTTCCAACGACTCAATCTTTAGCTTATTTAAATCAATGAAGTGATATTCTCGAAACGGAGGTTCTACTAATAATGCATTTTCCGGACTTCCGGGAACAAATTCACCTGTACTTCTGGAAATGTGTTTTCCTGCTCCGGCAAATGCATCGATATAAAGATGATAAAACCGGGGGATGGTCTGCCTACTCATAATACGGGAGTAGGCAGATGCATACTCTTTGATAATATCGAGCTTAATCTCGGACCAATATCCAATTTGATCATATTTTGACGATTGGGACATCCTTCAATCCTTTTGATCCAACACATCCATACCAACTTAACGCAAAATAACTTCATAAACAAAGCTTTTCGAAGTTTCTTTCAATTTGATTCACATCTTTTAAAATCCGCTCACTTTCCTTCCAATCTATTTTAAAATTACCCACCAGGTCGAAAAAGTTGAGCCCCAGGCTTTTTTCTAAAATTTTTATATCACGCCATTTTGTCAGATAAGGTTAAACTACATATGTCATTAATTGGTTTATTGGTTAAATGGCCGAATGTTTGAAAGTGGGTTTTCCCCATCGTTTTTATTCCTTTTTCACCATTTTGCCGTATGCTCTTTGTTTTTCTTTTACCGTAAAACCAATTTTTTTCTTGGGCGTTTCTTCAGTTTCCAGCAGTTGCTTGATGGCTTCGAATACGATTTTAAACTGCTGATCATACTTTCTCTCCATGGATTCAATTTTTCGTTTAAGATCCTCATGGGTGGAAAGCATTTTTCGAAGTTGTGTAAAAGCCCGCATTATTTGTATATTTACATGAATGGCTCTGCCACTTTTTAGAACACTGGAGAGCATTGCGACTCCCTGCTCAGAAAAGGCCATAGGTAAATATCTGAGTCCACCCCAACTTGAGGTCACAATTTGTGACCTCAAGTTTTTAAATTCCTCCTTGGAGAGCTCAAACATAAAATCTTCAGGAAATCTATCAATATTCCTTCTGACCGCTTGTTTTAATGCTTTGGTTTCTACATCATAGAGTTCAGCCAGATCTTTATCCAACATCACCTTCATACCACGTATGAAATAAATCTTACTTGCAATCCTTTCCAGGGGCAAAATGTCTGCCATCAGCTTTAACCTTCCTCACTTCAACAGTTGTCGTTACAGTGTGAATTTGTGCATATCCGTGGTCGATTCTCCGAACTTTCGAGGTTACGAATCGTTACCTCCCCTTATTTTTCTTTTTCGTACTTGCGGCCATAATCGCTCCATGTTCTGTGAAGGCGTGGGGAAGCGCGGGTGAGAACCTGAGACGAGAAAGGTGGTTGCAATTTGCAACCACCTCGTCCTTTTCTTCTTGGGTGAGTTTAAACATGAAGTCTTCAGGAAATCGGTCGCTATTGCGCTTGACCTGTTGATTAAGCCGCTTTGTAGTTACGCCGTAAAGTTTTGCGAGATCAGCGTCCAGAATGACCTTTTGCCCCCGGACCATTAAAATTGTCTTTTCCACACGTTCAATAGGAACCAAAAAATTTTTGTCTGTCATTCTAATTCCCTTTTAGGATTTATTTTTTGACCACCCTCCACCGGTTTAAAACCTGCTCTATTTCCATAACTTCATCCCGCCCCTCTTCGACTTCCCTGCCCGTAAGTACCAGATCCCATAAGCGCCCGTTGGGTGTCAGCAGCCGCCTTGAAAAGTCGGGCTCGCCGAAGTCGGTTTTTCCGTAATGACGATGAATTTTGTTTTTCAACGGCTCTATTAGGAACGGATCAATCAAGTCGAGTTCGTTTAAACGGTATAAAAAGGCTTCCGCAGAAACACCGAAACGGTGTTTGATGCGCAGCAAAAGTTCATAGGACCAGTGCTTTTTCCGGATGCCCAGTTGCGAAACCGTATCGCATACGGCATTTGCAGGCATTAAAAATGTTGCGGCAAAACGCCGGGCCGCCCGGTGAGCGGTAAAGGGTTTTTCGGCCGAGGGAGATGAATCGTCCGGGTCTTTGAACACGTTTTCGCCCCGGTTCATGGCGCATGTCAGGATCAGCACTTTGCCCAATTCATATGCCAGGCGGAAAAGCTGGCGTTCGGGATTATGGCGTGCATTGAGGAAGAAAAAAGCGTTTTGATATAACGGGTCGTAATAGGAAAAGCTGTCTAACGTTTTAAGCATGGGCACGACAACAACCCGGAATCCCTGATTCTCGAAGAGTTCAAAATAGTCGAACACAACCCCGTGTTCAATCCCGGTATATCGCCGCACCGATACTGCCAGCGCCTCCATACCGGATTCAGTGGGCTCAAAAGGGATAAACAGAGGGATCCTGGCTCTTTTTTGTGCGTTGCAGATATCTTCCAGGGCCCAGAATGCATTGATGATTTCATGGGCCATGGTCTTAATTCTAACAGGGAGTTCTTTATCAGGATCGTCAAGGGGAACCGGAAAGGGGTTCTGTGCACTTTCATACTGAAACGATTTAAATTCGTGTTCATCTTCGGCAAACAGAGTGTCTACTGAAACACCCATGGCTTTGCTCAGTCGAAAGATCACCGATGCGGACGGAGCGTTTGCACCTCGTTCTATGCGTCCCAAAGGTACCTGACTCATTCCTATTTTATCGGCTAGCTCAGCCATGGTCAAGTTGCGTTGCCTTCTTAATCTACGGATGTTTCTCCCGATAAATGCAAGATCGATTTTCATTACCATTTTATACTATATAGATTATTTATTGTCAATTATTAATTTATTTAATAGAATTAAATAACTATATAGTTTTATTTGCTTTCAGGTTATTACCCGATTTCACTAATCGGTTTTTTCTATGAAAACGGCCTTTAAGTATCGGAAAATCCAGTTTGACAAATCGTTATATCCTTTGTAATTATATTCTATCATTCAGTGAGACCTTTGAAAAATGTTCGATTTTGTTCAATGCCAAGGAAACTATCCATGTATCAATTTTTCGGCTTTACCTGAGCGTATTTTATAAATTCTGCCCGGGTTCGGTAGGCACAGGGTTTGGCCGAAAAATCACGTCTATTATTATCCAGTTAGCATTTTTTACATTCAGCATTCGATCAAACTCTGCCACATCCCATTTCGAAAGTGTTTAGGGGCAACGGCGCTGGGCGCCCCGCGGTCTTCAAAACCGTTGGCCCCGTCTGAAAAACGGGGAGGAGGTTCGATTCCCCTTGCCCCTTCCGGAACTCAAATATGGGTTGGATAACAACCGTGCGTTATTATTTGCTACAGTTTTTTATCAAATTAAAGGAGGAATGAGAATGAAGAAATCAGAAGTGTTGGCCAGGATGGTGATTGTGTTGTTTTTTGTTTGCACAATGGTAAGCCCCTGTCGGGCAGGATTCAAGATGGAATTTGACGAACAGACCAAAGGGGAGATCGGCATCTGGATGCAAACCTCATATCAATGGGTTGAAGACGGAAAGATAAATGAGGGCAAATACGAAGATGTGAACGATTTCATGATACGCCGGGTTTATATGTATCTGAAGGGGGATGTGACCCGGTATGTCAGCTTCTTTACCCACCTTGCCTCGGATAAGGTCGGCATGGAAAAGCCGACCGGCGGGAGTTTGGACGATTCCGGCCTGGGACTGGGAAGCGGTATTGCCTGGCGAGATCTGTGGATTACCTTGAATCTGCATGAGGCCTTTAAGATCCAGATGGGAAGAATGTATGTGCCCCTGACACGCAATTACGGCACAACTTCCACCAAATGCATGTTACCTGTTGATCTCCCATTTTTGCAGGGCGGTTCGCGGGGCGGTATCTTTTATGCACAGAAAGTGGGACGTGACGACGGACTGACCCTGTGGGGCAACCCTCTGGACGGACGACTTCAATACCGAGCTATGATCTCTGAAGGGGTCGAGGGTGACGCAAATCCTGAAGACAACCTCCGGTTTGTGGGCCGGCTTTCGGTAAGTCTGCTTGAGCCGGAAACGACTTGGTTTAACAAGGGAACGTACCTCGGAAAGAAAAAGGTTTTGAGCCTCGGCTTTGGCATGGACCGTCAAGACGATTTGACCTTAGGGGGTCGTGAGGACCGGGACAATACCGTCTGGACGGTTGACGCCTTCTTTGACCACCCGGTGGGAGCCGGTGCAGTCACGTTAGAAACGGCCTATATTGATATCGACAATTGCACCCAGGGCGGCCCGAATTTTTACCACGACCTGGAAGCCGGCGATGACGCAGAGAACTGGTACATTAACGCAGGGTATCTTCTGCCCGGTTCCATCGGCCCGGGCCGACTTCAACCCTATATCCGATACGAAACCGTAGATGTTGACAAGAAAAACGAAACCGACTTTTTGAGTGGCGGATTCAACTATTATCTTAAAGGACACAACTGCAAGTTGACGGCCGATTACATGTACGTCGACCCGGATAACGATGACAAAGATGACAGGAGCATCTTCACTTTTCAGTTTACCGTAGGATTTTAATTGAAGAAGTTAACAAGTTAAAAGTGTCTAAAGTGATCTAAAGTGCCTAAAGTTATGGTGTCGCTTCGCTCCGCTGATTTTATATAATTGACAGAATTCCTTAACTTTAGCTCACTTTAAACTTTAGTTCACTTCAAACTCTTGCATCGATTCTTCAGGCAGAGCCGGAGAAGTCTGACCTGGCCCACAGGACCAGGTTTTTCAGGATAAAATAAAGGAGGAGATAAATGGCAAAATTTAAAAACTTTTTTGCAACACGATGGGGAATTATCGGCGTTGGAGCATTTATTGGGGTTATTGCGGCCCTTCTGCAAAAGCTGGGAAATCCCGGAAACATGGGTATTTGCGTGGCCTGCTTTGAAAGGGATATTGCAGGTGCAATTGGGCTTCATCGCGCTGGAGTTGTTCAATACATGCGGCCGGAGATTATCGGTTTTGTTCTTGGCTCATTGATTGCCGCTTATATTTTTAAGGAGTTTCGGCCGAGAACAGGCTCCGCGCCTGTTGTCAGGTTTGTTTTGGGCGTTTTTGCAATGATCGGGGCTCTTGTTTTTCTGGGGTGTCCCTGGCGGGCTTTATTGCGTTTTGCCGCTGGAGACGGGAATGCAATTTTTGGGTTGCTCGGACTCATAGGCGGTATCTGGATAGGCACTCTTTTTCTAAAAGGCGGATATAACTTGGGGCGTGTTCAGAAGACATACACCTCGGTGGGATGGTTATTGCCTTTGACCATGCTTGGTTTTCTGATACTGATGATCATCTTTCCGCAAATTAAGGGAAAGGCTAAAAGCGGAATCCTGTTTTACAGTGTAAAAGGTCCTGGTATGATGCATGCATCCCTGATCATTTCTCTGCTGGTTGGGCTTGCCATTGGATTTGCCGCACAGAGAAGCCGTTTCTGTACTATGGGGGCCTTTAGGGATCTGATCCTGTTTAAACAAGCCCACCTTTTTTTGGGTCTTCTTGCCCTGGCGGTCTTGGCTTTTATCACAAACCTGATGGTTGGGCAGTTTCATCCAGGCTTTGTCAAGCAGCCGGTGGCCCATACCATGCAAATCTGGAACTTCGGCGGCATGGTTGTGGCCGGCCTTGCATTTGCCCTGGCCGGGGGGTGTCCGGGCCGACAGCTTTTTCTTGCCGGAGAAGGGGATGGTGACGCTGCGGTTTTTGTCTTAGGGATGATCGTCGGGGCCGGTTTCGCCCATAATTTTGGCCTGGCAAGTTCACCCAAAGGTGTGGGACCCCATGGAATTGCTGCGGTGATTATCGGGCTTTCGGTCTGTCTGTTTATCGGTTTTACCATGAGGAAGAAATAATATAGGAGGTAAAAGATGAGTGTAATTGTCGACGCAGGAGGGCTTTCCTGCCCCCAACCAGTCTTGATGACGCTAAATAAGATCAAGGAGATACAAAAAGGGGAAATTATAGTTAAGGTGGATACGGATACTTCAAAAGAGAATGTGAGCCGTGCGGCACAGAGCCAGGGCTGGGATGTGGCTAATATTCAAAAAGATGAGGCAGGATATACGCTTACCATCAAAAAGGAGTAAGACTTGTCTTTTTTAGGGCTGTTAAAATCGAGAAAAAAGAAATACAAAACATCATCTGATCCGGACAGGGGCATACTGGTCTTTGAGCATACCAGTGAAGTGATTAAAGCTGAAAGCATCCTTAAAAAAGCGGGGTGGAAAATCCGGGTTATGGGCCCTCCGCCTGAAATTCGGAGCGGCTGCGATCTGGTTATCGAGATTCCCCTTATTGAGGAACTGAACATTTTGAGGACATTAGAGAACGTCGGGACGCCACCCATGGAAATAGTGCCTGTCAGCAGCCCGTTGCTGCAGCCCGTGGATCTTTTTCAAAATAAGGATTTTGGAAAATACCTGATGATCCGGGCGGCCAATATGAAATTAACTGTTGAAAAGGAGACAGAGACAATAGTGAATATTTCAGGGGGAGGATGTCCGGATGTACCCTATCTGGCAAGCAAGATGGTAGGAATGTCACTGAATGAGGCGCCAAGCCCACGGGAAATCGGCCACACCCTTTGCGGGTATGCCCTTCAGCTAGCTTACGAGGAGATGAGACGCGGTGATTGGAGTAGTCGGAACGGTTCCTGACCCGGACTTCCCTTTGGTGACCGGGGAAACCCGCCTAAAAGATGACAGCATCTATATCCAGGGAAGAAATATTCCTGTAAACCGGGGAACTCCGGCCCTGTTAGCTGCTGCAATCAGAGCAGGAGAGGTACTTGTACAACCTGCGCCTTTCAGTTATCTGGTGGGAGATATCGGTCTGGGAGATGGGAGCCGCAGGCTGTATGAATATCTTACGCGACATCTGGGCCAATCTGATCCCCGATCAAAGTCGGGGAGAGGTTTTCAGACAATTACATTTCATTATCTTCAACCGGATGTGGACTGGCACAATCGGATCCTGTTCGCCGTGGAAGAGATGGAAAGGCGGCCGGTCTTGATTGCAGATGCGGGTTTCATGTATGCGGCCAAAATGAGCGGGCAGTCTCCTCAATATGATCTTTTCACGCCTGACATCGGGGAGTTGGCTTTTCTGGCGGACGAAGAGGCGCCGCATCCCTTTTACACCAGGGGTTTTATCCTGCATGAGGAAAATCGGGCGCCCGAGTTGATAGCGCGTGCTTACAAGCATAAGAATGCCGCTCGCTGCCTCCTGGTCAAGGGAAAACAGGATTGTGTGGCCAACAAGCAGGGCATAATCGCAACTATCGATACTTATGCGGAAGAGGCCATGGAGGCAATCGGAGGCACAGGGGATACGCTTACCGGCATTGTAACGGCTCTGATTGGAGCGGGCATGGAGGTTAAGAAGGCAGCTATTATTGCCGCCAGAGTGAATCGACTGGCCGGATCTTATGCAAAGCCGACACCTGCAACCCAGGTGATGGATATTATAGAGCAAATACCGGCCGCTTTTGCTAAAATTCTCAGAAAGAATGAGAAAGGAGAATTGTGGGGAAAACAGTCTTGAAGCAAGGACCATGCAATCGGTTTCTGCTACGGTCCGACAAATAGCGTTTTCTCCGGATGCTCCCCGGTTAGCACCGGCCTTCAGCATTTGTACCGTGGCGATTGCGTTTGTCCCCAAGGAGATGAGCTCCACGAACTCTCCATACGCTTCTTTCAAATATTTTATCAGGGTTGCACCGATCATAAAATCGTGTCAATATTTTTTATTGTTTTTCAGACACGATTTTCACCCCAGTGAAATTTGCTCCGCATTTCACAGGGCAGGCAGATTTCACGGACTAAAATTAAAAATCCGTGTTATTCGTGCAATCCGTGTCCAAAATTAAAAGTTCTCTTAAAAGCATGCTTAAAACTGAATTTAAAACTTTTAAATCTGTGTATATCCGTGTAATCTGCGTCCAATAAAAAGATAAAATTGGCAAAATTCCATAATTGAAAATCAGAAAGTAAACCCATGCATGATATTAATTTTACCCATGAGCACGAACTTAAAGAACATGATTTTTTAGGCTGCTGTAAGGATTGCCAGGCCAGCCTGGATATTATAAAACCCTACATCATGGGATTTGCCAAACGGATTAAAAAATATACCCGAAAGATGCTGGCAGCACTTAAGCCCGAGGATCTTTATCGTCTCTATCAACTTCTGGATGATCTGGCCCACATGGAGACCGGCACACATCTTGCGGGGCTGATCCTGGACGAGCCGGATATCCGGCGGGAACTTCCGGCAATCCGTTCCTATTATTCTGCATTTTTCAGTATCCATGAGAAACATCTGGCAGAGGAGTTGCTCAAATCGGAAGCCCCGTGGGAAACTCTGAAATCTTTTCCCCTTTATCCGCGATATGAAGCCCTGGTGATAAATCAGATCGAGGCAGTGCATCCCGCGCCCGGCAGCATACTGGCCTTTATCGGATGTGGTTTTGTGCCCATGAGTCTGATTCTCATGAACCGTCTTTACGGCATCCGTTCCATGGGCCTGGACAGCTCTGCCGAAACCGTCAATTTGTCAAAAAAGGCGATCCAATGTCTTGGACTGGAAAAAGAAGTCGAAATTATCCAAGGGGATGAATCCAGGCTTCGGGATCTTGATTGGGACCTTGTGCTGGTTGCAGCCCTGGCAGAGCCCAAGGCCCGTATCTTTCAAACGCTTCGTAAAATTCTGAAAGAACGTAAAGAGCATGTTCCCGTTATTTTCCGAACATACACCGGGATGCGCGCCGTCCTGTATGAACCAGTTCAACCCGGCGATATTCAAGGATTCAAAATTGTGAAGGAGATTCTTCCCACAGGGCGGGTTAATAATACAACTGTTTTTGCGGAGCTGGATGAATGAAAGAGTATGAATTCGAGTCAATCAAAAATGAGTTTTTGGATATTTATGCCGCTATCTGCAATCTAACGGATGATAAAATTCTTAACGGTCCTGAAGATATCTTCAGTTCTCATTTTGAAAGACTGCAGCGCCTAATTACAAGGGACATTGAAGATCATCTGGCGGACGAACTGCTTTGCGACCGGGAATTCCGGTCGATCACAAAACGCATCTCTCGTCTGAAAACACTTAACGGGCTTAGAATGGAGATCAAGTATGCACAGTCGATTATCGCCGCCCTCGATCCGTGGATCGCGGTCCAAGGTTTTATCTATTATCCTAATTATCTCCGGCTGGCGGATATGGAATACCAGGGAGCAGAGCTGAAACCCGGAGACCGGGTGGTGTTTCTGGGAAGCGGCCCGTTGCCCCTCTCCCTTATCTGCCTTTGCAAAAAATACGGCGTCGAAGGCATCGGCATCGAACAGGTTCCGGAATATGCGAAGCTTTCCCAAAAGCTTGTTGAAGCCCTTGAATTAACCGAGCACATTCAAATTGTTCAGGGAAACCATTTTTCTTTGCCGCTTAATGAGGAATGCATGCTTGTGATGGTGGCCGCCGATGCAGGTCCGAAGGATGAAATTTTTACCCATCTTGCAAAGACGCTTCCGAACGGAGCAAGACTTTCTTACCGAATCTATGAAAAAGGTTTAAGACGTCTTATGAATGACCAAGCTGGTTTCGACCCTCCTCTTGCGTTTAAGGAATACTTGCGCATACGCCCGGAACCACCGGTGAATAATACTTCGGTTTTTCTGATCAAAACTAATTAAAACTGGAAACTGGAAACTGGGGGAATAAAGATTTGATCTTTGTTTAAACATAGAAAACCTGGTCCTCTGGTCTATGGTTCTTTACCGATAGTTTGAACGTCTTTCCGAGTTTCAAGTTTCAAATTTCTGTTGGAGATCAAATGCCTGAAGAATTACTGAATATCACGGAATCGGTTCCGACCCCTTTTCTTCTCGTGGAAGAGGAGATCGTCAGAAAAAATATCAACCGCATTCATGATTATGCAAACCAGCATGGATTTGCGGTTCGCCCCCATATCAAAACCCACAAATCGCTTGGAATAGCCCGCATGCAGCTCGGTTCCGGTGCGGTCGGCCTGGCGGTTGCAAAAGTCGAAGAAGCCGAAGTCATGGCAAGGCTCGGACCTGTCGATATTACAGTGGCATATCCTGCAGTCGGATCAACCCGCACGGAGCGTCTCGCTAAGCTGTCTCTGAAACAAGATATAAGGGTTGCGGTTGATTCCGAGTATCTCCTCAAGGAGCTCGGAAGTGCGGCGCTCAAACACGACACCACAATTGGAATTCTGGTTATGTTTGACGCCGGACTTGGCCGTTGCGGAATCGCCGATCCCGGGCAAATCGTAAAGCTCGCTCAGCATGCAAAAACTCACCCAGGTCTTGGTTTTGACGGCATCCAAATGTATCTTGGACATCTGTACGGAGACGCTGCCGGAAACCCTCAAAGTTTTGAACGAATTAATCGATTGTGGGAACCGGTATATAAAGCTCTCTGCACCGCCGGTCTTCAACCTGAAACCGTCTCTTCCGGTTCAACGCCGTCTCTTGAGAACACGCATCTTGTCCACTACGTCAACGAAATCCGGGTGGGAACCGCTGTTCTGAACGATTATTTTGTCCTGAAATTTGACCATTGCAGGCTTAAAGACTGCGCCGCCCGTGTGGTGGCAACCGTCATTTCGGACGTGGTCCCGGGCCGGGCGATCATCGACGCCGGTTCAAAGGCCCTTTCGGCAAAACAGTTGTTGCGCCACGAGAATCTTGAAATGGGATATATCGTTGAATACCCTGATGCCAGGATAACCCGCCTGCACGAAGAACACGGATGGGTGGATGTCAGCCTTTGCAGCCATCCGCCAAGAATAGGGGAGCGACTGAGTATCGTTCCGGTAAATGTGAGCCTTTGCGTTAATCTGTACGATCATTTTTATCTAATCACCCGAAGCGGCAGCCTGCAAAAAGAGCGGGTTGATGCAAGAGGATGCCTTGTCTGAAATCACCAATGAAAAGCTTTCTTTTATCGGTAAAACCAGCCATTATAGCGAAAGAGAAGGTCCCTGCCCTGGGTATCGATAACGCGAAGTGAGAAAAAGCCGGGAATTTGCAGCATCAAGATAAACGCTGAATCCATTTTTTTAGCATCGTGTCTTGAAATTGATAGGTTCCATCTTTGGATAATATTTCCTTCTCCATTAACGACGAAAGCGCTCTTTGCAAGACTGAGCCGGAATTGAATCCAGCCCGTTGGAGCATCTCGGCGGTATAGATACCCTTTCCCCCGGTTTCGGCAACCAACCGCAGTGCTTTTTTTTGGTTCTGGGTCAATAAATTCCACAGGACAATGAACTGGTTTTTCTGGCTTGAAACAACCGATTTTTCGATGTCTTCAATGATAGCCGAGTCGATGATGTCGGAGCGCCACAGATCGAATAAAAACTGTTGAATATACACAGGTTGGTAATCGCAGCGCTCAACGATGTTAACAACAATTTCTTCATCCAATGCCACATTTTTCTTTTTAAAAAGCTTTGTGGACCAATCAATGTAATGGTGCGTTTCAATCTTTAGAAGCGGATAACTCCGAGCCATTTTATAGAATGCGTGCTTGACGGAATCAAACATTTGAATCAATATGTGCTTCTGACTCCCGGAAAAAATGTAGCTGATGTTTCGATGTCCCTGGATAACCTTGCGGAGTCGTTTTTCGAATCCTTTTTCCGAGTAATTGGCGATCTCCTGAAACTCATCAAAAACCACCAACAGTTTCTGTTTTTCAGAATAGGACGCCAAAATCTGTAACGCCTTTTCAAGATATTGGGGCTTTTCCCGTGGCTTGATCGAAGCGGAAAGAGTCGGAAGCCCGGTGACAGGATCAAAACTGCCGGTCACCTTAAGTCCCGCTACTCGCTTTAAGATCCCTTCGAGTTTTGATTCGATTTGCATGATGCCAGTCAAGACGGCATCAATGAAATCATTTTCATCAAGCGTACCGTAAAGATCAATATAGACGACATTAACTTTGGGCTTCAATTTTTTGAGTTGCTTAATGACCTCATGCACCAGCGATGTTTTTCCCATTCGACGATGCGAATAGAGCAAGACATTCTGAGAATTTTGGGCGAAATAGATCAGATCTTCTTTCTCTTGCTTTCGGTTACAAAAGGCTTCACCGGTTACAAACTCGGAATATGAAAATGGATTTTTCATCACCGCTCTCAATATTATACATTGTGTGTATAGATATATTGCATATTTTTATTATGCAAACTGTGTATCCACTTTTTGAATAAATATTATAACATTTATTATGTGATGTAAAGCGGTTTCTGCGTCATTGGGAATCTTGATCAGTGATTAGTGCTTTTGGATAACGTACTGGAACTAACTGAATTTATGATATTCCCTCTTTTTCATTATTTGACGGCGTTGCCGATTATTAAAAGACCGAGCCACTTTTCATCACACTTTTTTAAATCATCTAAAACGGTTCCCAGTGAGGTCTTTAATACCATCTGTTTGTCAGAATACCCGGCATAATAGACGATAGCCATGGGAAGATCACTCGGATAATATTTGCCGAATTTTTCCACAAGCTTATCCATTGATGAAATGGCCATATAAAAAACCATTGTAACGTTATATTTGGAAAGATCCTTTAAAAGATCATCACCCTTTTCAAACGATCTTCCAAACATGGAGTGGGGAGCGGTAAGCATGACAAAGTTAATTCCTTCTCCTATCATCGGTCTTTTAAGGGCAGCGCTGGCCGCGTTAAACGCACTTATTCCGGGAATCACTTCAAGGTATCGATGGTCAAAGCCCTTTAACAGCCAGTAAAGAGAAGGACCGTAAACACAAGGATCTCCGCTGTCCAGCATAACTACGGTTTTTTTCTTGTGAATTGAATCCATTACAAAATTAAAAACCTTTTTCCTTCACTTTTCCACTCTTTGCAGCCATTTGCCAAAATTGATTTTACGCAGTTGACACGCCTCTTTTCCATGGATGCCTTCCCAGGGGTCGAAAGCAACTTTTGCAGGATCGATCTGCCCGGGAAAATTTTTCTGAATATACGGCGGACATAAAAAAATATCCGCCTTTTCAAGAACCGCCAGCCCCCTTGGAGCCGTGAGGTCAGGCCCTGCCGGCCCCATCCCTATTACGTAGAGTTTTCCCTCCTCTTTTGCATGAGCCGGCGGCGCCAAAGAATAAACAGAGATAAATATCGCAAAAAGTAAAACTGCTATAAATTTTGACTTAATCATTTTTTCTCCTGAAACTATTTTACCTCAAAGGTCAAGATGGCGGCATATTGATCAACATCACACTCTGATTTATCTTCACGAATCCTTTTTAACGGAATCTTGATCCACCATATACCGGGCTGCATAATATGGATTTTCACTATTCCATCCGTGTCGGTTTTGGCAGTGAACGGGTATTCCGCCCTTGTTGAAAACCCGACATAAGTGGCATAAACAAGCTCCCCTGCCAGGGGTTTTCCCTTAAAGAATACTTTTAGCGGAAGATAATCGCCGGCTTTAAGCAGGCAGGGATCTTTTTGTGGAATCATTTCAATGGCATGTCCCAAAACTGTGTTATAGGCGGAGCCGCCCGGTTTTCCGGCATAAAAAACCGCTTTGGTAAAAAATTCCACGTGCCGGCAGGATATCGCGTTTGAAAGCTCTTTTTTACTCTTTTTTTTGTTGCCTTCCGGAGTCTTGCTGACAAAGAGAGGCTTCATGGTCGCAACAGCAAGATAAGTCCCCTCTTCTCGTATGTTCAAATCGACTCCCACCTCATTGAAAAAGGATTCGGGATCATATTTTTTTAATATAAAATTTTTCTTTTTTCCGGTTGGCTCCACATAAAAAAAATCCTTCATTTTTTCAGGTCTTCCAAGATCGGAAAATGGAAGAGAATGGCCCATATACAAAAAGACTTTTGCAGTATCTCCCTTCCTTTGATCATAGTGATCAAGCCCCAGCCAGAGGTTGTGCGCGCTTGCTTGTGGCGCAAATATTAACAATGAAATAATCAATATACACCCTTGCAACCATCTTCTTTTCTCTTTTTCTGTTTTCATTTCTGTTCTCCTTTTTAAGAAATCTTGAAAAATTTTTTTCGGGTTATAATCGCTTGAAGAAAATAGACTGCTTTATTTGCTTCATAAATCGGCTTTCATGGTTTTCATCAAAATTTCATACCCCTTCTTTTTTCATGGTCACCTACTTTCGCTTTTTTGACTCACAAAAAAACCACGAGGGATCACTAAAACTTTCCACTTACGGTGAATATCGCCGTAAAAGGCGAGCCGGCGAAGTAGTCTGCGCTTGCCCCGGTATCATCTGCTTCAATTGCACCAACGTACCTTTTATCAAATAAATTATCCAATTCAATGCCAACTTTTGCTTCTCTTAACCCCCAAAAATCATCTATTGTGTATCCTAAATTTAAGTCAACAACCGCATAATCATCAATTTTTTCTTTGTTCAAGGCATCGCCGTATCTGCTGTCAATCCATTTGACTGTCGGGCTGATTTCAAAGTTGTTAATCGTGTAGATTAAGCCTGACTTAACAATCCATTCCGGGGTATCGGGAATCTGGTTGCCTTCAATTTTTAGGATGTTATCACCTCTCTTAAAGTCATCGTCAAAACTCATATCCGTGTAGCTGGGATTAAAATAGACAATTAAATTTTTTGATGGATAAAAATTTAGCTCCAATTCAAATCCATATGCGGTGGCATCGCCGATATTTTGATAATAACTGATCGGTTTATTATTCTTGGGATTGATCAGTCTTGGGTCATCGATGCTGACCAATAGATCATTATGCTTACTGTAGAAAAATACAGGGGCTATGGAAAAGTATTTGTGGGTGTATCTGAAACTCACATCAAAATTGTCCGATGTTTCCATTTCCCAGTCATCAAATATATCCTGCAATGTTATACCGGCATTTTTAAAAACCTGCTTCATGTTCACGTATGTATTGGTAATAGGAACGTACGCGTAGGGTCTCATGTAATTTCTGCCGTAATTAAAATACATCCTGGCGTTGTTCGTAAACTCGTAACCGATGCCAAACGTAGGCAAAACTTCATCGTAATCCGTTTCTTTTAAACTGATGTCAGGGTCTTCTTTTAGGTTAAGCGTTGCATCCGAAGTGTATCCGGTGCTTGCCGGCTCTTCATAATAAAAATATTTTACCCCCGCCTGAAATTTGAATTTGTTCAGTTCATAAGACAACTTGGCGTAAGGACTGTGAATTTCCCCGTGCCCGTCATTTTTTGCATAATACATATACCCGTTGTATTCCAATCCATCGGGAGTGGTAACATATCTTTTGACATATTTTTCTAAATCGTGAGATTCATACCAGTAGCCCGCGGTTAATCCAAAATCAGAAATATTCACGCGTAATTCAGGGATGACCCCGTATCTTTCCAGGTCTCTGATCTTGTCTAATACCCCGGGTTTCTTTGGCTGGGTGTATCCCACCACGGGAAAGCTTTCCTGTCCTTCCCGGTATTTTGCGTCTTCGGTGGAATAGTAAGGTTTCAAAGACAAATTAACTTTTTTGGAAATATTGATGTCAATGATTGACATAAAGTCTCTGTTTATAAATTTTCCGCGATTATAATCATAATAATTTATATTTTCCTTTGGGTCCGATGTAAGTTCATTATTATAATGGTGGTAAAAATTATCGTGATGGTCTATATGATCAGCCTGCTCGTAATTAAGATTTTTAAAAAAATGCCTCTCACTTTCATTAAAATTGTAAAACAGGTCTATATTTATTATATCATTAAATTGCTGATTTAGTCCCAATGTTACATGATCTCTTCCCCCGAGATCCCCTTTCCCTTTCCATTTATCTGCATCTGTATAAGAATATGATCCAAAAAGTTTTGTTTTTGTTGGTAATTCTCCTGAATCAATCCTCAAGAATGTTCTGATAAAGTCTTTGGAACCAAAACTTTGACTTGCCTCAACTCCCGCCTTATCTTCGGGTCTTCTTAATTGCAATTCTATTGAGCCGCCTCTATTGCCGGAACCTGTGCCCAGATCGGCAGGACTTGCCCCTTTATAAAGACTGACGCTTTCCATATTCTCCATGTCGTATATGTCTTCTCTTGCTCCGATAGGCATGATTCCATAATTCGGGACACCTTCAACTGTCATGCCGTTATAGTATCCTTTCGCCCCCCTTATACGTATGTCTGTACCACTTAGTCCGTAGGGGTCTTTACTTTCCACATTAAGACCCGGGAGGATATCCAATGCATTATAAACACTTGTTTTGGCAGGTGTGCCCAAAAGCTCGATTCCTTTTTTGGTTACAGACGTTCCGGTATAAAGAGAATCGCCCGTTTGCTTGGTCGGACGGATCAATTCGCCTGTAACTGTAATGTCTTCCAATACATATACATCGCTTTTTTCATCGCCGGCCATCAAATTATTTGATGAGAACAACAATACGACATAGCAAATTACAATAATTAATAATTTTTCTTTCATCCTTTCCCCCTCTTTTAACAAACAAAAAGCCAGGTTAATTGAGGCTGACATGTTATATGTATCAAAATCTTCGTAACCTGCCTTAACACTGAAGTCAGGTTTGAGCTCCCACGTCTTTTTTCCCCACAAAAAAAGCCACGAGAGCATCTCATCTGTTCTTAGATGATGGCCTTCGTGGCTTAGTTTAAACTGAGTTCCTTACAGACCTGCTATATCCAGGCTGACCTGAACGACAAGCGGCTTCTACCGCCCCTTTTTTTGATTTATCTTAATATCACCGGCTTCTTGTAACTGTCAATGGGAAATGTGGGTTTTCCCACATTCACTATGGCCTTGGTGTACTTCTCGGAATAAGTGCATTTGATAACGTTTTTCAGGCCTTTTTTTGAATGACCTCTTTTGTATCCCTCAGTGGTCTTGGTAAAGAACCCCCCTTTTTTCTTGGCCACGACCAAATATGTTCCTTCCTGATTTAGTGGTTTTTCTCCCTTATATTCCACATCGGAATAGCGTTTAATTCCTATTTTCTTGCCCTGAGGGTTCAACATATAAATCTCTTCCAGGTATTCACCGGGCATAAATTCACGCGCTGGCAGGTAATGTCCGTACCCCAGGGTGAAGGTTATTTCCTCACCCGCCTGCGGTGTGTAATCCCTGACCTGAAGCCACAGATCATGAGCACTTGCCTGGTAACATGTTGTTCCCAGAACTAAAGCAATGCACAAACCCAACATTCCCAATTGTTTTGTAATAATCTTCATTTCTTCATCCTCCTTTGATATTTGATAAATATTGGAAAGATTGTCCTCGGAGTTGGTGGCCAGAATAAATCTGAATTGACAGGGGGATGATTCGGTAGTATTAAAATACACGAGGCATCCCTCACCCGAGGGGGCTTCACCGGGAAGGCAGCTTGAGCACCCTGGCCGGTAGCCGCTGCCTTCCCCCACCCTTTTTCATCTCTGATTCCTTAATCGACCTTTTTCCGCATCACCTCCTTTGACCTTATTTGTCTCATAAAAAAAGCCACGATGATTCCGATCCTTTCGAGGATCATGACCTCCGTGGCTTTATTAATGCTTTTGGAAAGATTTACAATTGCTATCGCAACTTCTTGCTGCAAATAAAGGCAATCCCTACATGAATAGCAGTCATCTGTCAACCAAAAAAATGAAACTTCGACGTCCTATCCATGGTCAGTAATGCCCGGATAACAATTTGGGAAAATGAAATAACTATCCATTTGCCCTTGGACACGGATTTCACCCCAGTGAAATTTGCTCCGCATTTCATCCCAGTACGATCTCCCGGACCTACCCCAGTACCATCTGCCGGAGCTACGGGGCACAGCGGGACACGCGGGGCAGGCAGATTTCACTGACAAAAAGTGAACATGTAATTTTTAGGAAATATTCTTTAAAAATCCGTGTACGTCCGTGAAATCCGTGTCAAAAAAATGCTCCCCCCGAATATTTCCCTTGAAACTTTGAGAAAGCGAGTATATTAATCAATATCAAAAAAAACTCGCGTGTATTTTCCGATGGGGGTAAAAATGACCGCATACTTACATCGTTACATCGAAAAGCCGGTAATTGATGACTTAGCGCGCAAAATGGTATTCATTGGCGGTCCGCGCCAGGCCGGTAAAACAACGTTAGCTAAATATCTTTGCAAGTCGGCCGGCTACGACGTAAAACAGCGCTACTTAAACTGGGATGCCACTGAAGACCGGGAAAATATTATCATGGAACGATTCCCTACGGATCCGGGATACCTGGTGCTCGACGAAATTCATAAGTATTCCAAATGGCGACAGATTGTCAAAGGGCTTTATGATAAACGAGGCGATGAACTTCAGATCATGATAACCGGAAGCGCCCGGTTGGACTACTACCGACGCGGAGGTGATTCCCTCCAGGGCCGGTATCATTTTTACCGCCTCTTCCCATTCACTTGTGCTGAACTGGGGGCATCGTCTTTCTCCACCATTGAAGATCTGCTGGTTTATGGCGGCTTTCCAGAGCCCTTTTCGCTTCAGTCGGAAACCCAGAGTCGGCGCTGGAGTCGCGAGTTCCGATCACGGATCGTCAGAGATGAATTGACGGATCTTGAAAACGTTCAAGATATCGGCCTCATCGAGAAAATGGCGCTGCGTCTGTCTGATCTGGTCGGATCGCCCCTTTCAATCAATGGCCTACGCGAAGATCTACAGGTTTCGCATCAGTCCGTATCCCGGTGGATCGCCATGTTGGAAAATCTATACATGATTTTCAGGTTGTATCCTTTTGGTGCTCCTAAAATACGGGCCGTTAAAAAAGAAGCCAAGCATTATCATTTGGACTGGACAGTTGTTAAACAAAAAGGATATCGGTTTGAAAATCTGGTTGCCTGCCACCTGCTGAAGTGGTGTTTCTTTCTCCAGGATACCGAAGGCCGGGATATCGAGTTGCGCTATTTTCGCGATGTGGATAAAAGAGAGGTCGACTTTGTTTTGATAGAAGACGAAATTCCTGTGCATTTTATCGAATGCAAACTCTCAGGCAAATCCCTTAGCCCGTCATTGCGTTATCTGCAAGTCCGTTTTCCGTCAGTGAAGGCTACCCAAATAACCCTTGAAAAGGATGTTGATCTGACCACCAAAGAAGGCATACGGATCTGCTCTGCCCACAGGCTTCTTGCCGACTTGGTGTGAGGAACGTCGAGGTTTAAAAGCGCAATTCCTTATTGCGCAGTAGATTCCTGAAAAATTGGTTTACCTTCAGGTGAGCTCAAAGACGATCGTAAGTTCCAGAGGGATTTCTCCCTTAAAAAGACGCCTGGGCGGTTTTGGAAAGGGGGCAGCATCTTGCACGGCCCTGAGGGCCGCCAGATCGAGGGCATTGTTTCTGGAGCCTTTTGCGACCTCCAGCTCACGGATACCTCCATCAGGGGTGATTACAAATCGAACGACGACACGACCCTCTATCTGCCTGATCCTGGCCGTATCAGGATATTTCTTGTGTCTTTCTATCTTGAGCCTCACCATCTCCAGATAGCTGATTGAAGTCTCCACCAGCTCTCCGGGGTTCCAGTCAGCGATTTGAAGACTGGCAGTATCCGACATGCTGATGCTCTCCATAAGGCTTTCCGGAAGGTTTTTTTCAGCAGGCTCAATTTTTATGGGTTTAAAGTGAGGCATTCGACACTGGATAACCTTCATTTTTTTTATGTCTTGCGGCTGAGGCGTCTTTGACCTATGACGGGGTCTTGGGATATTCCGTGCAGTTGGTCTGGATATATTCTGCATGGTCAGCTCGATGTAACTTAGCGCATTTGACGTGTAAATTCCGGCAATATGCATAAATATGACAATGTGTATGGCAAGAGAAACGCCCACCAAACCGCGCAAGAGCCAGTTGGGTTTTGTTTTGTTTTTTGACACGAATTTCACAGATGACACGGATTATGGTTTTATTTTATCAAATACTTTTCTTTTTACCTGGACTGAGTGACCAAAATTTATAAGAAGCCCGACCTCAATACTGGTTGCTTTTAAATAATTGACAAGTTGTACTTCATGAATTTCGGTCAATTCTTTAACGGCTTTCAATTCCAAGATAACCTTGCCTTCAACAACAATATCGGCAACATATTCTCCAACGATCTCATTCTCGTAATAAACGGTGATGGGTTCTTCGCTCAAAATGCTTAACCCCAGCTTTCGCAATTCAATAATCAATGCATTCTGGTAGACCTTTTCTAGAAAACCAAAACCAAGTACATTGTGAACGGGAGCATTACCAGTTTGTTAATAAAAGTAGTTGATTAAAGTGGCATCTGAGCTTTCTTATACTTTTCGAAAACCTTGTCATAGGTTCCATTATA
>Ga0315543_1001569_pt1 | contig 24264 bp, 25 predicted proteins | sample SalMarSW160210MG_2_FD_203098 | JGI IMG/M metagenome (GOLD analysis project Ga0315543, IMG submission 203098) | Salt marsh sediment microbial communities from the Plum Island Ecosystem LTER, Massachusetts, United States - Salt Marsh Sediment SW1601-210 ... | reverse complement strand
GCTCAATATTAATATTCGATCGCCAGGAACTTTCTGCACGAACGTCTCATTTGACAAATCAACCTTTGATGGCGATCCTAAGCTGCTGATATTAAATTTATAAATATCCTTATTCACAATACGAGATTTGACACCATTCCGTCCATCTCAATGCCCTTGTTCGGCAGTCCTTTTTTCTCTTTTTTTAATTATAGGGATTAATGACCTTAGAGCGTCATTTACTGAGTTTTCATCTGGAAAAAACTCAGCCACATCCGGGTCGATGATTACAACATTGGTTCCTTTTTTGTATTTATTAGCGTATTTGCCCCTTACGCCCTTGCTAAAATCATATTCTTCCAACATATCTGGATCATTAGACATTGGTTTCATAATATTTCCTTTCTTTCTTGGTGACTTTTCTTGCACTTATAATTCGAATATTATCTCGTCTTTCTGTATGAACAATAACCAACAGGTTATTATTATAGGACATTCCGATAAGAACCAATCTTTCTTCATCTCTTGAATGTAAAGGATCATCTATGGTTAATGATAGAGGATCTCTGAAAGCGGTGCTTGCTTCCTCAAAAGATACACCGTGTTTTTCTATATTGGTTTTTGCCTTTTTAAAATCCCATTCAAATATTAACATACATTGATTCCCATTCCAAATTTATATTTTTTGCTGAACGCCCAGCTTGAGAGGTGCGAATGAAGCGCAGCTGAATGAGCATCCTTCTCCAAGCTGATGTTCGGCCTTAATCACATCAATATTCTCTGTAATATTAAGCTGGTATTGCTTGGTATATAACCGGTCGATATTTTGGAGGCGGAATAGGCTTGCTCTCTGCTCGTGCAGCCTCCAGCCATAATTCTTTGGCCTTTTGGACCTCACGCAATGCCTCGTCAGGAGTATCACCGAATGCGGAGCAGGCCTCAAGATCTGGTATATCAGCGATGTACCCGTCGTCATCTTCTGAATAGAAAATGTTAATATGATAGTCACGCATTATTCATCCTCCAGTTTAAGATTGTGTTTCTCAACCAGTTTCAGGAACTGGCGCATTTGATATGGTTTTGCTTGCCCCTTGACGTTCTGAAGATTCACAAGTTCAGGAATATCAGGTCGCACAAAAATGTGGTGACTGCCGTCGGTCCGTGACAGCTCAAAACCAAAACCTTTAACAAGATTTACCATCTCTGCGAATCTTATGTTTTTAGAACCACCAATTATTTTTTGAAGCAATTTTCGCCTGTTCATAATTCATCTCTTAGTGGCCGAACATTAGTTATTCAATGACATGCTTCTTTTTGTCACGATTAGATCATTTTAACTGATTTTCCCTCAATATAACAAATTTTCTAATTTTTCAATCCAATCCAATAATATACTGAGTTTTAAACAGTTATCTTGATTTTCCTTAATTCTCACAAATCTCATGTGTCGTCTTTTTGTGCTATATCGGTATATTAGGACGCAGTCTATTGTTTTTTAAACTTTAATTTATGGAGGTATTATGAAAAATTTCGGTAAATACTTAGAATCTAAGAGAATAGTATCAAAAAAGCGGGTTCCTTTTTATGTGGCTTGGGTTTCACAGTTTTTTAAATTTATTGATAAAAAATCAACTGAAGAAATCACTCCCGAGGAAGTCGAAAGGTTCTTAAAGCACCTAACAAAAAAGAGAGAAGAATGGCAGGTGACACAAGCAGAAAAGGCAATTCGTATTTATCAGTATTATGAAGCACACAAAAATAGACATTTGGGGTCGGACCGCGGTAACCAACTATAATAACAGGAAAAGAGGTTTAAAACAGGGCTTAAAATTGTTTTAAACGACTCTTTTTGACCCCAAAAAGGACCTTTTAAGCTAAATAGTATTTCAAAAATGAGGGGATGGAGGCGGTCCCGTGTATACGGTACCCATTGAGCAAAGCGGGCCTTTCTGGGGTTAATAATTCCGTAAATCAATCGCAAGCTAACAAAAAAGGACACTCCCATCCTTTCCAGCTGTGTACGTGAAAACCAATGTGTTTAAACTCCTTATAGTCGTCAGCCCACTCACCGGTACCCCAAGCGAGCAGCCCGAAAATAACAAGTCCTAAAAAGTCCTAAATGAATGATTCGAGTAAATATAATTAAATCGTTCTGTCTGGGAGTGTTAATCTGCCTTATCCTTTTTCTATGTTTTGTAAGGTTTCAACTTCAATGTAAGCCCTTCAATACCAAGTATCACCGCTTCACTACCTTGTGTTAATGGAACATCACAAACAGCCCTCCATAGCTCCCCGTTGACCAAAACTTGGCCTTGGGTTTTATCCCATCTCTTAATTTCGACAACTTTTCCAATCATGCCCATTACGCCATAATTAGATTTTTTCCTTCCTTTTAAAATGAACCAAAATAGCGGGAAAATTACATGCTCGATCAGCTCAAAGGCAATAAAGCAGATTATTATTGTGATTATTATGGTTTCCAGCATGAATTACCGGCCAAATATCCTCATCTCTTAAACGACGCATGTTATTTTATGATACGGTGTTTCTTTAAATTGGATTTTATATAAGGCCAATGCAAGATAATATGTATTGCGACCACAACCATGAATATCAGTGAAGCCCATTCATGGATTGTAATGAAGATATGTCTAAGAAAAACTAAAAAACTTCCTCTTGCTTGATATCCTCTGGGCAATACAAGCCAATTTAGCAATCCAGTACTACATAAAATAATAAAAAGAATAAAGGATGTTACATTGACTATCCAAAGCTTTGAAGATCTTCCATTAGACATACACTATCCTCCCTTAGAACGTTGCTTAGCCCGAATATTTCATGAAAATTTTCGAGAGGCCTTTTTATTAGCAATGAAAACAGTTTGTTATTTACAATTTTGCTTCTAGTTATAAGGTGACAGTTTGTACCGAAAATTTTCTTGTTCAATTTCTCAAAAATTTTCACCCTTCGGGCGAGTCCGAGGCGCCCATTTCCCCGCTATTCGCGGAATCTGCGAGCCGCGTTAATTAAGAATACGGAGGTTTATCCCGCTTTGTATAGCGGGGCTGCGCCCTTGAATGCCTTGTTGGAGCGAAGCGGAAATCCCGCTATCGGGGCAAATGAACGCCTCGCACTCGTGAAATATCCGGGGTAGGGTTTTCATCCTTCGTAACTTCAAAGGTTTATTTCCTTTATCATTCTGCTTTTCAAGAAAACCAGTGGTCGGTCTTCAAGCAAATTTTCACTAACATAAGCATAACCGGTACTTCGATCAGCACCCCTACAACTGTGGCCAGAGCCGCTCCGGATGAAAGACCGAAAAGCAAAACCGCTGTAGCAATAGCCAATTCAAAATGATTGGAGGCACCGATCATGGCCGAAGGGGCCGCATCCGTATAATTAAGACCCATCAGTCTGGCCAAACCGTATGCCAGCCAAAAGATCAGATTGGTTTGAATAAAAAGAGGTATGGCAATCCAGAGTATGGTCAAGGGGTTGGATACAATAACATCGCCTTTAAAGGAAAAAAGAAGTACCAGCGTAACCAGTAAGGCTGTAATTGTAATTGGAGTTAACACGTGTAGAAATTTTTCTTTGAACCAGGTTTCACCCCGTACCCGGATAATAAGTTTCCTGGAAGTATAGCCCGTCACAAGCGGCAGTGCCACATATATTCCAATGGAAAGTACCAGTGCTTGCCACGGAACCGGGAGCCGTCCAACACCCAGAAGGAAGCCTCCCAAAGGACCAAAGAGAAAGAGCATGACAAGGGAGTTGATCGCCACCATGACAAGTGTATGGCCATCATTTCCGCGGGCCAAAAACCCCCAGACAAGAACCATGGCCGTACAGGGCGCAATCCCTAAAAGTATGCACCCTGCCAGATAACTCCGCCAGAGAGGCACCTCAAGCACCTTTAATCCGTTGACCAGAATAACTTTCCCGACGCCGTGCGTTGCACCCACCGTAAGATTTAGACCCAAGGGCATCTTGACATGGTCAACGGCTTCGGGACCAATAAAATTATAAAACAGCGTACCGAGAAAGAAGATCGAAATAGCATACATGGTGAACGGTTTGATGGCCCAGTTAATGAACAAGGTCAAGCCCACCGGTTTGATGTTTTTGCCAGCCATGAGGACTTCGCCGAAATCAATCTTAACCATAATGGGGTACATCATAAAGAAAAGGCAGATGGCGATAGGAATAGAAACTACTGGTGCGTCTCCTACGTAAATGGCAAGACCGTCGAGGTATTTTGCTACTCCCGGGGCAACTTTTCCAAGGGCAATCCCAACCACAATTGAAAGCGCCACCCAGACCGAAAGGTACTTTTCAAAAAAACTAAGACCTTTTGATTCTTTGTCGATAATTGCTTCTGCTACTGTCACTTTCTCTCCTTTGCTTTCAAGAGGACTTCCAGCAACTTTAATAATCAAAACAAAACTGGTTTAGAGGTTCTGCAATATTGTTAATGTTTGAATTATCCGGAGGCGGGCAATTCTCTATCCCTTTGCACTCCCAGCACCCAGTGAAACAAAGACCATAAAGGCTTATACCTCCATTATATACAATTTTATATCAGCATATAGCGATGTAATGGGGCAAAAAAATTATTTTTTACATAGTTCCTCGCGATTTAAATAAGGAACTTTTTTAATTAATTCAACGACTTCAGAATCGTCTTCCAGCCAATGTTTAAGATTACCAAGTAAACTGGCTGCATAAGGACTGCTTTTACCGTTGTTCAGGGAATAATTAACCCACAGACCGTCTTTTCGATAATCCACCAGACCTGCTTCTTCCAGTATTTTAAGATGCTTAGAAACTGTGGACTGGACGGTTCCCAGTGCACCTTGCAACTCACAGACACACATTTCTTTTTGATCCAGCAATTTTATTATTTTAACTCGATTCGGATCGGATAGTGCCTTCATAACTTTGATAAATGATTTCAATTGAGTTTCCTTTTATATTCCCTCACATCGATATAATATTTGATTCTATTATAGTCAAGAGATTTTCAAATCTGGACCTAAAAGTTGGATTTTAACATTTGGAATACAAATCTTAACCCTGCATAATTACGGAAGGATTCGATTCGGAGTCAAACCCGGTGTTTCTTGGTTTTTTTCAGAATGCAAAACGGTCTTGTATTGTATTTCAGAGTGAGCTTTACATGGCGTTGGATCAGCAATTAATGATCTCCGTGTAAAAGGATGTGGCCCTGCCGTTATGGATTGAAATTCTTTCTGAATAGATTGACCTTTCGGCCCATTTAATTTGACGGCGGTTTAAGAGGAATGTCCCACTTTTTCATGTACTTCCAGATTGCGGTTCTGCTCAGGCCCACCCGACGTGCAACTTCGGCCTTATTCCAGCCGCATTCGTTTAGAAGTTCAAGCAGCTTTTCTCGGGAAAGCTTTTTCCGTGGCGATAAAGAACTTAAAGACCGGTCAATTGATTTTGGCTCAAGGGGATGATATTCAATCTGCCGTATTTCAACAGGAAGGTCAAAAATATCGATATGCTCATCATTGCAAAGAACAAAGGCATGCTCAATTGCATTTTCCAGTTCACGCACGTTGCCGGGCCAGGTGTAGTCCATGAGAATTCTCATTGCAGACTGCGAAACACCGTTGATTTTTTTCCCGGTTTTTTTATTCTGAACAGTTATGAAATGACTTGCAAGAAGCGGAATGTCTTCTTTTCTTGTTCGTAAAGGAGGTATATAAATCGGAAACACCTTAAGGCGATAATAGAGATCTTCACGAAAATGGCCTCTATTGACAAGTTCGTACAGATCTTTGTTTGTGGCTGCAATGATTCTGATGTCGATTTTACATTTTTTCGAGTCACCGACCCGCTCAATTTCCCGTTCTTGTAGCACACGAAGCAGCTTGATCTGAATAAAAGGACTAATTTCACCAATTTCATCCAAAAATATGGTTCCACAGTCGGCTTCCTCAAATCGGCCCACACGGTCGCGAATAGCTCCGGTAAAAGCACCTTTTATGTGACCGAATAATTCGCTTTCCAGAAGAGATTCAGAAAGGGCACTGCAGCTCACCGTTACAAACGGCATTTTGTATCGATCGCTGTTGTAATGAATAGCACCGGCAACCAGCTCCTTACCCGTTCCGCTTTCGCCTTGCAGCAGGATGGTTGCTTCGCTTGAAATGGCCGCTTTTACAGCTAAAAACAGGTGCTGCATCGCACGACTTTTACCGATAATGTTATCAAACTTATGGATTTCACCCAGCCGACGGTTGGCATCTTCTGCTTTGCGTCGGGCCTTTTTCAGTTCAGTGATATCAGTCACGGTTTCGACAACACCTTTTACATAATTATTTTCATCCTTTACCAGTCTTGCGCTTCTTATCACAGGTATATTATTACCGTTTTTGTGGCGCAGAAAGCATTCCTCAGCATCAAAACGAGCATTTTCGTAAATTCCGCATTTGTTAATGTTTGTTGGCCAAGTTTCGGAAAGGCAGCGATTGAAATTAAGCAACTTACAGCTTTTTCCTATGGCTTCTTTCGCGCAATAGCCAGTAATACGCTCCATGGATGGATTCCATGATAATATGATTCCCTTGTCATTAAGGGTAAAAACACCATCAGCCATTGATTCCAGAAGCAGACTCGCAAAACTGGAATCTATTATATTATCTGTTTTATTTCGCATGGTAAAAATCCGCCTCTTTACCTTTTTAATATTTTATTTTTCAAATTTTTTAATGCTACTTAATTGAGGGGTCGGAAGTATTTTCGATTCAATAGCTCCATGAAAAATCAGCGACTCCATCATACAAACTCATAAAATCAAACAGTGTATGATTTCGCTGCTGATCATTCATTACGCTATTTTCAAAGCGTTATAAGAAAAACACCCCGACTGCTGACTTAATTAACAACATTCAGAGTTTTAGTGTTATACTAACGTTACTAAAACGTTAACTTTTATTATAAGTAACGCTATTTCTATTTGTCAACCTGTTTTAAATATTTCACTTCAGCATTAATTTACGTCTCGGAATTTCTACAACTTGATGAAAATATAGGATATTTATTGAGGCTTGAACGCTTGTCCCGAATATGGTCCCAGTGAAATAGAAAAAAGTTTCACGGGATAAAAATAATGGAATACTGGAAGGTTGGTTTTTAAAAGGATATTAGCCATTTTTATATTTATTTTTCGGCATGAAGTTGCTTTGAACGATAGTCTTTAAGAAGTTTTTCCAGAGTGTTGACCATGCCCTGAGATAATTTGCCGGCTCGAATCAGCCGCTTGGGCACTGCCTTGGCTTCACGGTACCATATATCCAGCGCTTCACCGGAAGGCTTGATAAATTTAATCCCCTGTTTACGTAAGGTCTCCAGAGCTTTAACGTTGTCTTCGCGGTTCAGCCGGTCTATCTCACGGAAAATACGGCCCATTATTTCGCGAAAGACCCGTTGATCATGAGTTGATATTTTTGCAAATGCCCTGCGATCCACGGCCAGTACACCATAAATGTACAGAAACGGCTCGTACATCAGGTAGTTAATCTGGGTATGCCATTGCAGTGCCACCGCTCCGATGGGCGGAGTGGTGACCGTATTGATCAGCCCGGTTTGAAGGCCGGCCTGCACATCGGCGATAGACAACGGAAAGGGAGTGATGTCAAAGGCCTTGACCGTTTCAAGGATCATCGTATCGTTGTCCGGAATCCAGACTTTCTGATGACGCATCTCTTTGACGGTTCTAATGGGCACGGTGGACATCACATAGGCAAAGCCGCCTTCGGCGATCCCGAAGGTCACAAATCCTCCTTTTTCAAGCCCTTGGGCAATTCGCTGGTCCAGATGCTTGCGAACATAATCAACTTCTTCAAAGGATCTAAATTTAAGCGGCAGGCTGTAAATCTGGTCGTCGGGATAAAACTGGGATAAACTCCCGCTCACAACTGCGCCCCCATGAAGCTGACCGATGCGGATTTTTCGTAAAACCGCCTTATCGTCGCCCATTACTCCGCCCGGATAGTATTTAATGGTCACCCGGTTGTCGGTTTTACGGGCCAGTTCCTCGGCGCCTTCCCGCATTTTTTGCATCCAGACAGACCCTTCCGGCGACAGGGTGGCGATCTTGAACCTCATGGCCTGGGCCTGACCGCTTAACATAATAACAAGCATAATTGTAATAATTCTCATCATCCTGGGGGGTCCCTCTTTATATTTTTTGTTTAAATCTAAACCAGACAAGCCAAAAGTAAAAAATGTTTGCCACAAAGGCACAAAGACACAAAGGATAAATTTATTATTCTTTCTTGGTGTCTTGGTGGCAATGAATAAAGTTATGACAATAAAAGCTTAAAAGTAGTCCTCCGCACTATCCAAAAGTTCCCGGGCCTTTTGCTGTGCCAGGGTATTACTGAGCGCATATCCCGGGACATCCGGGTCGGCCTTAAGCACTTCGTTTAGAAACCGGTCGTGCAGTTCCCGGTCAAACATCAGGCGGGCATAATGCTTGGCATACAACACCTTAACCATCAAATTTTTATTCTTTGAAATATCCAGGGCACGCTCAAAATGTTTGCGCCCCACATCGGGTTTGCCGCCCAAAGCCGGCGGGAGAAATGTTGCCAAAACACCCAGATACAAATGGGCGGCGCCGTCATTATAGAATTCATCCAATTCCACGACCCGCTCCATAATGGTTTGAACACGGGAAATCTCTGCAACCGCGTTCCAGTCTTCGCGATATGCCTGAATCCAGGCAGACCATGCCGATCCCAGCGTGAACAGATCCGGTACATCCTTGATGCTCAACTTGGAAATAATGGTCTCAAACTCCTGAAAGTTGGTCTGCCGGAGTGTACAGGCGCCTGACCTGCGAACACAAATGGCGCGTAACGCGTAATCGAGCGCTTTATGGGTCAGCTTTTTGGCCCTGGCTTTATCTTCAACGAACACATCCGTATAAGCCGTATATATGCCTGCTGCCGCACGAAGCAAAGATTCGTTGTCCGGATCCCGGTACAGCATACTGTCAACCATCAGCAGGTATGCCGGTCCACCGGCTTCAACGGTGGCCAGATCATTGTTATTCAGGATAGCGTGGGACAGGTTTTCGGTCATATCAATACTTGCCGACGAGATAAAAAGAGAACATCCGGACAGCAATATCGTGCATAAACTCATGACAATCGGAACGGCAACTCGATTAATCTTTTTACAAGATAAAGACATAAAACGCCTCATCCGGATTCATTAAAAGGAAGAGAAATTAAACCGTATAAAAGCTGGCTTCACTTGACAAATCTTTCTTTAACAAAAAAATTTAAGATAAACAACAGGTGAAACATAGAGCACTCGTGATTCTCAAGTACATGTTCCTTTGACCCGAGTCTGAGTTTCCCGAGTCTGAGTTTCCCGACCCTTCGGGGGACCCTGTGAAACGTTCCGGGGCTCGACGATGGCATTGGGCAAAAGGGAGCGTTTTTCAAAGGTCTTTCATTCTCTATCCTGCAGCAAACGAACCACCTTAAGAATCTGCTTCAACTTCTTCACGTCTCGACAAGACATCAGATCGTCTGCCTTTGCGATTTTCTTGACCAGTCCGTTAAGTCTTTGTTCTCCGTTGTTCAGTTTCCCGGCTTCCGCCCGGACTCGTTCACGAAGCGCTGTTATCTGGCCAACCCCTGATCCTAAATCCCTGTCAGCTGACACCTTTTTCTTAAATCCCAAGGACTCAAAATATGTCACCAATTCCTCAAGCTCAGGGATAGACATCTCCGCCGAAGTTTTGACACCCCAATATTTAAGCACGTCCCGATATTCGTCGTCCCGAAGCGCCAGCTCTTTCTTGGCAATATGCACCAATGCCAGCAGTCCGTTCCGCCGCCTCTGAATCGTATCATTTGACGACTTTTTTTTATCCGCCGTCTTTGTGGCGGATCTGTTTCTATCATCGCCGTTCATAGCAATTCTTCTTATTTGTTATTTTTCCCGGTCTTTGAGCAAAAATATAACCCATGGTTTTCTTTGCTCTTCTTTTATATTAATACATTATCTGATAATTAAAACCCCTTGCAATTTTGAACACAAAAGACGGTAAAAAGATTATACTTAATCCCTTTTCTTTTCTGGTTTGAAATCGCAAATTGGGGCAACCTTTCAATTACCTGCACATTCTCACACTATTCGGCCCATAATGGAGGTAAAAATCACATTTTTTCGCATATAATGTGTAGTTATCCACAAAAATAGCCTTAAAATCTTGTCTAAATCATTTCGACCTTACCTTTGCTCAGTCCACCAAAAATTTCTTGACCGCTCGGGGGTAATTCTGTACGTATTTCAGAACTTCGCGGCTTCGCCCCGCCTGCCATTGCAAGCTCGCCCGCCAGCCAAGCAAGGCGAGGCGGCCTGGGGTACGAGCGGGCAGGCCCAATTGAATGCTGGCCCCGGTGAAATAGAAAAAAGTTTCACCCCAGTACGATCTACCGGCCCTGTCCCGGCATTTTCACGGGGACCTACGGGGCAGGCTGGGTAAAAATAATGGAGTAATGGGTTTTGGAAAAATGGTTTTTCATTCTCGACCGATGCGGGCTTGGCCGATCCCGATGATTTTATTTTCAAGCACTGATTATGGTTTGCCCTTGATAAATCTATGAAACCAATACGACTCGTTGGAATTTTAGCCCTATTGATTTTAGGCGTCATTGTGACCAATACCCCCTCATCCCAAAACACCATAGATGTGAGCCGCTATTTTTACAAAGGCGACGGCAGACTGAACCTTATCAACGCAAAAAACAACATCTCATTCAACGGCAGATACCGGGTCGGCAAGAGCATCTATAATGAAAAAGCTCTCGAAGCAATTCATCTTATATTTGGTGCGGAAAAGGACAAACCACTCTCAACAATATCACTGCGGCTTATCGAATTCCTCGACTTTATAGAAGACCGTCTTCATCCAGGGGCACGGATAACCATTGCCTCAGGATGGAGAAGTCCGCAATACAATACCAATCTTCGTAAGAAGAGAAAACTCGCTGCAACGGCCAGCCTCCATCAATATGGCATGGCGGCAGACATAAAAATGGATGGAACATCATCCAAGCGCATCTGGAACACCGTTAAAAAACTCGGGTTCGGCGGAACAGGCTACTATCATGGAGAACTCGTACATATTGATGTGGGGCCCGCGCGCTCATGGGATGAGAAAACATCCGGCGTGGGTACGGATATTTCAATACACAACAAACTCATTGGGCTCGTGACAGACTATGACATTTATCTGCCGGGAGAGATGATCGAACTAAGATTCATCCGGATGACGTCATTCCCCATCGGCGTCATACCTGAATTTGTTCTGGAAGGTGTCGGAAAGGACGGTCGGACAAAGAAAATTACCCGGTTCAAACCGTCATTTGCATCAACTGCCGGCAGCGACTGTCCACAGTTTTCCGATATCAGCCAGATGATGAGAATTCATTGGCAATTGCCGGGTGATATCTCACCCGGTCGATATAAAATCCGCGCCTCATTCTGCCAAAGGCTATGGGAAGATATGCCGCCTGAAATTTCAACCCCTGAATTCGCTATTATAAGACAATAACCTCATTTTATTTTTCAATCGTGCATTCAGCATCCCCGTTCAATCGGGATCTTCGACAAATAACCAGAAACCGGCATTCGGAAATTCCTAATCCATTCAGGGTTAATTGTGGTAACTTCTCAATAAGTTATGGATTATTAAATGATTCTATTGACCCGGCTCCATAATTTATTGAGATGTTACTAATTGTATATACATCCTTTCGAATTTACTCGGATATTCTCTTTCGAATTTGATCTTGAAAACATTTAAAATTAAGACCTCTCCATGTCATCACTCAGCACCTACTAGTTCTTCCAAGCGTCACAATATTGCCATTAAACTCGATTAAAAAGCAGCACGTTATCCTATCCCTAAAAGCCCAAAGCCTATTAACTAATTGTATTTAAATATAATTGCTATCGGCTCTAACCCCATATTTTTTTGGCATGAATCATGCATTTTAAAGTTTTTTTTGACAATTATCAGTTTCAAAAAAGGCGATGTGTTTAAGCAACGAGACCTTTGAAAAATGTTCACTTTTGTTCAAGACCAAGAAAGGCGAAAATTTTAACTACAGGAATACATTGAGTATTTTGAGGATTAAAATTTGAGCCTGACGCCGGAATTGGGCAAAAGGGGGCGTTTTGCAAAGGTCTCGCAACAATGCTTTAAAGGCTAAAGGTGAAGTTAACGAAGCTACAGTAACCAATAAAATATGTCTTTAAGTAACGGAAATAGTGGAAGAAGAAGATGAAGATTGGTCAAAAAATAAGCCTCTCTTTTCTTATGACAGCCATAATACTCACAACTGTTGGGCTGTCAATTAGTTATACAGTGGTCAGACACGATATAGAAAAAGCGATTTTTGCTCACTTAATGACAGCTGCCAAATCACGGGCAGATCATATAGAGACAGTCTTAAAAGAACATAAGGACACGGTCGAACTGTTGGCAAATGATATTTTGCTCAAAAATTCGCTTAAGTCAACGGTTAATAATATACCAGACCTCAAAGATACAAAAGAAACGCTCGCAGATATGGCAATCGAAGAATTAAAAGAAGCCCTTAAAACTGAAGAACATATTTACGAAATATTTATTCTAAATCCTAATGGAAAGATTATTATCTCAACCGACAGAAGCAATATTGGCTTAGATAGATCTGAAGACACCTATTTTAAAGAAGGCAAAAAAGGGACTTATATTAAAGATGCTTACTTTTCTGAGACGACCAAAAAGAACTCAATCGCTATAGCTACTCCAATATTGGATAATGAGGATAAACAGTTTTTAGGTGTGTTTGTTTCCCAACTTGAATTGACAGGTTTATACAAAATAACTACTGACAGAACAGGTTTAGGGCAAACTGGAGAAATATATTTAATCAATAAAAATGGCTATATGATATCTCCTTCAAGGTTTGCCAATGAAACATTTCTTAAACAAAAGGTTGATACAGTAAATGCAAAACACTGTATGGAGCATGTGAATAAAAAACACTTGCCCTGGAACAAAGTGATAACGACATTTCCGGACTATCGAGGCATAAATGTCCTGGGAACACATGTATATCTTCCCGGGATGCGATGGGGTCTTCTGGCGGAAATTAATACAAAGGAGGCGTTTGCGCCTTTGGACAGGATAAGACTCTTATTTGTTTTTTTATTGGTATGTATCCCATTGGCGGCATGGTTAACCGGTAAGTTTGTCTCAACATTAATCACCAGGCCTATTCGCAAGGTAAAAAAAGGAGCTGAGATAATAGGTAAAGGAAATCTGGACTATAAAATAGGCATGGATTCAAAAGATGAAATTGGCCAACTTTCAAAAGCATTCGATAAGATGACAGAGAATTTAAAGGAGACAACAACTTCAATAGATGAACTTAGTAAAGAGATAGATGAGCGCAAGAAGGTTGAGGAGTCGCTACAGAAAGCAAAAGTTCATGCAGAAGCCGCCAGCATAGCCAAAAGTGAGTTTTTGGCCAACATGAGCCACGAAATCCGTACTCCCATGAACGGCGTGATTGGCATGACGAGTCTTCTTTTAGGCACTGAATTGAGCGCCGAACAACGAGAGTACACGGAAACCATTCGAAACAGCGGTAATTCATTACTGGACATAATCAACGACATTCTCGATTATTCTAAAATTGAGGCCGGAAAGCTTGACCTGGAAATCATCGATTTTGATTTGAGAGTAGCTTTAGACGAAGTGACTGATCTCTTAGCCAAAAAGGCTCATGAGAAGGGACTGGAGTACGTAGTCATGGCTCACCATAAGGTTCCATTACTTTTATGCGGAGATCCCGGTAGGCTGCGGCAGATACTGATCAATCTTGTGGGCAATTCGATCAAGTTTACAAAAAAGGGCGAGGTGACTATTCGGGCTTCACTTGATGATGAAGATGCAACCCATGCCACACTCCGCTTTAGCGTTACCGACACAGGGATAGGTATTCCCAAAGATCGAATGGACCGGCTCTTTCAGTCGTTCTCTCAGGTGGATAGTACCACAACCCGAAAGTTCGGCGGAACAGGTTTGGGGCTGACAATTTCAAAACAGCTTGCGGAACTGATGGGCGGTCAGATTGGAGTGGAAAGTGAAGAAGGCAAAGGCTCTACATTCTGGTTTACGGCAGTTCTTGAAAAACAGCCTGAAGGCAACGAGAAAAGGATTGTTGTCCAGGAGGATTTCAGGGAAAAGCGCATCCTGATAGTGGATGATAATGCGACAAATCGGTATGTTTTAAAAGAGCAGTTAACATCCTGGGAATGCCGATATGAAGAAGCACCAAGCGGAGAGCAGGCCTTAGAGGAACTTAGCCGTGCCTTGATCGACAAAGACCCTTTTGAGATTGCAATCATCGACATGCAGATGCCGGGAATAGATGGGGAGACAGTTGGAAAAAAGATCAAACAAGATCCTGATCTGAAAAACACCATACTTGTCTTGATGACCTCAATGGGCCAGCGTGGTGATTCTAAACGATTAGAAAAAATCGGGTTTGCCGCATACCTGACAAAGCCGATCAGACAGTCAAAGCTTTATGACTGTCTTGCCACGGTTACCGGCATGCAGAAGGAAACAACCAAAGATAGATCTACAAAGATTATCACTCGTCATTCCCTTGCCGAAGACCGTAAGCAAAAGGTTCGCATCTTACTGGCAGAGGACAACATGATAAACCAGAAAGTAGCATTAAATATTTTGAAGAAACTTGGATACAGTGCTGATGCAGTTGCCAATGGAGAGGAAGCAGTCAAGGCTTTGGAGATGATCCCTTACGACATTGTATTGATGGACTGTCAGATGCCGGAGATGGATGGCTACGAGGCAACCGGAGAAATTCGCAATCCAGAATCGAAAGTGCTCGATCACAAGGTCCCTGTTGTTGCCATGACAGCCAATGCAATGAAAGGAGATCGTGAAAATTGTCTTAAAGCCGGTATGGATGACTACCTTTCTAAGCCGGTCAAACCACGGCAGCTTTCTGAAATGCTTGATAAATGGCTAATTATCCCATACTGAAATATTTTATCTTCAAAATATTTCAGTATACGATACGCTGTATTTAATCCTTGATGCCATCAGTCATATCTGTATAATATTTAATCAAATATTTATCATATTGCGTTATTTACATAATTTCTATATATTTTAATTTCATTTAGGTATTTGTTAAAAAAAGAGTCTGTTCAATATATTATAACGTTATGCCAAAAAAGCTGAGCGAGAACTAAAATGCTTCGGGTTGGATTTTTTCAATTTGCCCCAAAGTTTGGGGAAGTGGCGACTAACCTATCAAAGATAGTGTCCGCTTTTAGCAGCATTAAAGCAGATATCATTGTTTTACCTGAGCTCGCGTTCACTGGATATTTCTTCCAAGATCGTTCCGAACTTGCTTACCTGGCAGAAGACCCAGCTAAGTCACCAACTGTTTCTAGCCTGATTGCATTGTGTCGCGACCGTGATTTCTTCTTGGTTACCGGATTTGCCGAAAGAAGCGCTGACAAAATATTCAACAGCGCTTTACTCGTTGGGGGTGATGGTGTTATCCATACCTACCGCAAGTTACATCTTTTTAACACAGAAAAAGAGTATTTTGATCCTGGGGATACTCCGCTCGAAACGATTGAATTACGCGGTGCAAGAATTGGCATCATGGTCTGTTTCGATTGGGCATTCCCAGAGGTTGCAAGGGTGCTTGCCTTGCAAAGTGCTGATCTCCTGTGTCACCCATCCAATTTGGTTCTTACGTACTGCCAAAAAACCATGGTCACTCGCTGTTTAGAAAATTCCGTTTTCGCTGTTACAGCAAACCGATTTGGATCGGACATTCGTCATAGAGGCACTTTGACTTTTACTGGTCAAAGTCAAATGGTGGCGCCAGATGGCGAGTTGATTTATCGTGCGAAACCCGAGGAGGAAGAACTTTTCATAGCTGAGATCGACGTGAGAAAGGCTAGGGATAAATGGATAACTCAAAGGAATGAATTGCTTGAGGATCGGCGCCCCGAATATTATACTGATCTAATTGAGAATTGAACCTAAGTTGAGCTATTTTTTGCGAAGAGATGTGCTGAGATTTTGATGCATAAGGGTTCGCGAAAACCGCAGGCATACCCGTGGATATGTCGAGGATTTTCGCGGATCCTTGATGCGCAAGAGATCGGTGCAGATCTAGTAAAAAATCGCTCAATTTAGGTTGAAATAACCATGGCATAACAACCGGCCGGATTTAACGTCTGTTTCCGGGCTCATTATTTTTTTGAAGTTCATTCGTAGAACCTTTATCACTTCCTCCCTACATCCCTAATCCCTTGCGCCTTGGCGCTTAATCCCTTCCAAAGTCAGGTCATCATTCGAACTTTTCCCATTTTGTTTACGATCAATTAGGGTTTGACTTATTCCATAACTGTATTACAGTAAACGAATAATGGAATATTAAGATAAAAAGAAAGCATTACAATCATGAAAGAAAGGAGTGTTCGATCATGTACGATAAAAAAGAATTGTGTGAAAAAATCAGGGAATTGTACCCGGACATCGGTGAATGTGGCATCGATATTGACGTCGATTATGATGAAAAGCAAAAATCATGGACGGTAAATCTAAAAAAGGATCGGATCGAGTTAAAACACTTTCTGGAAGACCAAGACGCCGAATTGTGCATGGAAGGAAAGCAGTGTGTGAGTTTAGGTCTTGAAATTGCCCAGCTCAAAGATAACATCGAAAAAATTTAAGGCTTCTATCAGAATACCGCAAGATCCATTCGATACACCAAACTGCTTTTTATAAAAAATATTTTATCGGGAAGCGGGGTTTAATTTCTTTATTCGGAACAAACCGGCGATTAAATTGCACCTCTTTGATTTCAAATGTTTTTTGGAGATCATATTTGGGAACAATGGATCCTGGGCTAAAGTCGACCTGAACCATTCGGCCGAAGGATTTACTTCCCAATTTTTTATATAATTCTTTCGGCAAACAATCCCTCCAAAAATTAACATTAAAGACTTCATATTCCTCGGTATGGGTCGCCTCCGTGCTGCCCCATCTCATCTGAAAATAAATATCTGCTGCGAAATTTTTGTTGTCATGTTTCATTATAGCGACCTTTCTCGTATCTGGTTTAAATCATTATCGGAAAATAGTTCTAAGTTTTAATACCAAGTGTCTTTTTCATAGATAATGTAATGGCACTAAAATAAGAACGTAATCTTAAAATGCAAATAGAGATAAGTGGGGTTCCAATAAGAGGATAAACCTATCACCCTAAATGAGCGAAAGTCGAGGATGCCCCCCCGGTGAAATAGGCTTCGCATTTCACAGGGCAGGCAGATTTGAGGCATCAAGGGCGAAGCCCCGCTGATAAAGCGGGATCGTCTACTGCGAGCCCTTGATAACGAAGCAAATGCCTCTCAAAAATTTTCATGAAATATTCGGGCTAAGTACCTTTAGATTTTCCGATATAAGCCTTGACTTTGTCCACATATGCACGGATATCACATTTACGTTCCAATCCCGAAGCCATCATACAGCGAACTTTGCCGTAGATCGGACGTTGGGGCCATGCACGATCGTGCGTACCATAAATCCATGCCACACCGGCATAGGAATTCGGATCCCGGCCGTCCAGAAAATACTTATTATTGATGGCCAAAGTGTTACGAAATGCCAATTCCGGTGAGGATGACCATTCCAATATTTTTTTGCCCCAATACATGCGCATGTAGTTGTGCATGAATCCGGTATATTTCATTTCCTGCATGGCGGCATTCCAATAGGGATCGTGGGTCTTGGCGTCTTCCAATTGTCTGCGGGTGTAGGTATAAGGCCGGCGGTCCTTTCGGTGATCGTTTAGCGTCTGTCGCGCCCATTCCGGAAGGCAATCGAAATTATTATAGTCCCGATTGTAGTAAACGAAGTTGGCGGCCAGTTCCCGCCGCACGATTAATTCTTCCAAAAACGCCGCCTTGGCCGAATTTAGACGATGATCCGCTTTGTTGATCCTCAGCGCCAGATAGAGTGGAGAGATCTGACCGAAATGCAAATACATGCTCATATGCGAGATGTCGTCAGTCTGAGGCTGGTTGTGATTTTTTTCGTAGTTTTTCAATTGCGACCGGATAAAATTGCCGAAGATTTTTTTGGCCTGGGAAGTTCCCCCTTTAAAAAAGCGGGTCACGGCAGGAACGCTGCGATCGATGTTTAACAATGCTAAAATATCCGCCGGCCGTTTCAATTCAAGACCATCAAGGGAAATATTCACGGTGGAATGTTGAACCTTAACCGGCTTCAGTTCGATCAGATAATCATCAAGATGCTTTTGTATCTTGGGCCGAATGGTTCGGGCGGCATATTCGGCTTTCGAGGAGACCGTTTCCAGAGGAACGATCACATCGGATTCCACCTGAACAACGCTGCAAGCCGCTTTCCGGGCCACCTGGTCCCTCCATAATCTTTGATGCTTGAGATAACCGCAGTCGCAGACGATCATTGCGGCATCTTGCCCCAATTCCAACGCCACATCCGGCGGTGATCCTCGACGAACCACCATATGGATGCCACGCTTTTCAAGCAGAGCCTTGGTTTCCATCAATCCTTCCAGCATAAACGTATAGTGTCGTAAATTTGCTTCCGGATAATCGTCCGTGAGGCCGAATGACACCACAACACCCAGGCCGAGGTGATTGGCCTGCAGCACCGAATATTCCAGTGCATGATTGTACTCCGCCCGCTGGGACTGCTGCATCCAGTACAATACGTAATCTGCGTGCAAACGGATATCCAAATCGTTTAATTGCCGAATACGGGTATCCTGGATGTTGTGATAATGGATCATATTTTTTTAAACATGCAAGATTGATGAACTCGTAAAAAGTCCGATTTAGACGGTTTCGTAAAAAGTTCAAATTCAAGGCGTGCAAATTTTGTAATCATGAGGCGTACTTATCGTACGTTGAATGGTTGCGAAATGCAGCACAACGCAGAAGTTGGACTTTTTACGAGACCGTCAAGATTCAGGTTATACATGATTGCGCAGCTTCAGTGCCACAGGATGCGGGTTTAAATAGACCTGTTGCGCCAAGTACGGCTGTTTGTATTTTCTTACATAATGGTTAAGCAGGGTCACCGGTACGATCAAGGGAACATATTCCTGTCTGTACCGCTGGATGATTTCAAGCACCTCCTGCTTCTCGTCCGGAGACAGCTGTTTTTTAAAGTACCCCATGATGTGTTGCAACACATTGATATTTTTCTTCAGGGTGGTTTTTAGTCTTAAAGCCGCTATCAACAGGGTCTCGTACTGCGTAAACAAATCTTTCACGGTAAGGGCTTTGCCTTCGGCAACCAGCTTACCCATCATTTGCGAATGGCTGGGGCTATGCGACATAATGAGCAGCTTGTGCCGGGTATGAAAATCGACCAGGCTTCCCATGCTTTTTTTTCTGGAAAGTGTTTTTCTCCAACGCATCAAGGTAAAAATCTGTTCGATAAAGGTCTCCCTGAGTTTGGAATCATGCAGCCGGCCTTCTTCTTCCACCGGAACCAAAGGAAAGTGCTCCGTAAACACACGGGCAAATATGCCCTGACCTTTTTTTTGGGGCATTCCTTTGGAAGTTTTAACCGCAACTCTAAACAGGCCGCTGCTTGGAGAGTTTTTTTTGAAAACAAATCCGCATAGGTTTTCTTTTTCCAGTGTCTTAACCTTTTCTCTCGCCCATTCGGTCATTCGTCGGGTATGGTCGATATTTGTTTTTGAGGTAACCAGATTGGGATTGTCCGGATCCCCCACAAGACGCAGGGTCTCCCTGGGAACGCCCATCCCGCACTCCACCTCCGGACATACCGGCACGTATTCCACATATTTCCCCAGTATATCGGTTAGGTATCGGTCCCTTGCATGTCCGCCGTTCCAGCGGACCTGCTCGCCCATTAAACATGCGCTGATACCCAGCTTTATTTTTTCGTCCATGGCTTCCCTCATGATCCTTGATGATTATCCATCGATTTTTTATACAGTCATTTCCTGCTTCAATAGACAGAAACGCTTTTACTTTCACCTTAAAAATGTTTATAATCCAAATGAGAATCTCAGCGAACAGGTTAATCAAAGGATATTTCATGATACTCGAAAAAATGAAAAATTTTGTCAGAGAAAAAAATATTTGTGTTCTTTCTACGGCCTCCGGCAACAAGCCGCATTGTTCACTCATGGCATATATCACCGATGCAACCTGTGAAGAAATTTACATGGTCACACTTAAAAATACGACTAAATTTAATAACCTTCAGAAAAACCCTTGGGTCAGTCTGCTGATCGACTCCCGGGAGACGCAACCAAGATCCAACGCTCAGGCGTTGACCATTGACGGTGTTTTTATTGCACTTCTCGATGAGAACAAAAAACAAAAGATTCGAGACAGAATGCTGAAATCTTTTCCTCATATGAAAGATTTTATACACCATCCGGAATCAGAACTTATCCGTATAAAAATAAACTCATTTTTACTTTTGGAAGGCTTGACCGAATCACATTTTGTGTCTATGAAAGACCTTTGAAAAATGTTCAATTTTGCCTGCCCAGTTAAATCCGTATTTCATATTTAACCGGGGTTCAAGATCAAGAAAGGCGAAAATTTTAGCCACAGACATACTTTAAGTATTTCGAGGACTAAAATTTTAGCCTGTTGATAAATCCCGATTATCGGGGACGATGGGATTGGGCAAAATGGGGCGTTTTTCAAAGGTTTTTTTGTAAAATGGTAACAATCCCCAGATACCCATCCACCGTAATCTCATCGCCGGTATGAATCAAAGAAGTTGCATCCGGTATGCCGGTGACACACGGTAAGCCGTATTCCCTGGCGATAATGGCCCCGTGAATCAGCATTCCGCCCCGGCGTTCAACCACGCCGGCCGCCAGTGGGATAACGAAGGACATGTTTGGATCCACTGCATCACAGACAAGGATTTCAGAGTGTTTGAAATCCTGCAAATCCAAATGCTGACGAACCACTCGGGCCATCCCTTTGGATAATCCCGGTCCGGCAGGCTGCCCAACAAGCTGTCTTGGATTTATCTTAACTCCATATTCGTCCTTTCTTAACGAAGTTTTTCGATTATCAGTGCCATAATCCAAATCCTGAATCACCGATTTGAGATCGTCGAGTTCGGATTTGTGTGTTCCCCGGCGTTCAAAACTTTCAACACGGGATTTTGCCTCCTTCACAGCGCTTAACAGCTGGGCTTCAATTTTACCCAAATAAATATTATCGTCGTCTCGAAGACGATAGCTGCTGCGCGCGAGATTCAACAGTTCCTCGGCTTCTTTGCGCTTGGGACCTTGAAAACGTTCGAGAAATCTCTGCTGCAATGCTCGGGCGTCTTTCGGCTTTTTTCGAGATGCCAATGAAGACGGGTTGACCGCCATCTCCAACAGCAGTTTAAAAAGCGGCCGGGTATCGGTGGCGCATTCTGTGCCGCCGGTAACTGCACAGGACAAATCCCCAAATTTTTCGATGAACTGATTCACCTTTTCTCCGAATTCCGAATCGAGATCCAACGGTTCCCCGGCTTTTAAGCGTTCAAAAAGTTGACGGTCTTGCCGAACCATGGATGCCAAATCTTCCATCAGTTGGTTTCTTTCAAGACTCACCATTTTAGTTTGGGTAAGAAGATTCATAAACTCATACGGATCATCCGGCCGCATGGCATCATTATAGTACTGGCCGAAAAGGCGAATCCCATGGGCATACGGAATAAATTCTTCCCAATATGTGTTGACCCAGTGTTGGTTAATCTTCCAGCGCCGTCTGACTTCATGGCCCAGTTCTCGATCGGATAAAACCGTAATATCCTGTTCCGCCAGTTCTTTGGCTGTTTTTGTCATTTCAGGAATCAGCGTTTCTTCAATGGTGGTACGAAGCGCTTTTAGATTTTCAACGCTTCGGTGGAGGCTGAGATACCAAGCACGTTTATCTTGTGTTTCACCGGGCGACAGGGTTGTTATGGGGCGCGATTGGAGAACATAAGGCGTATCATTTTTAATGGTCCATTCAACATCCTGCGGGGCTTTAAATAACGCTTCCGCCCGGTATGCCAAATCACATATACCGAGTGCTTCCTGGCTGCTCAGAGGGGGTCGCCTGGACAAATCTTCGGGCAAGGGCGCGGTCTCTACGCCGTGTTCTGATGGAATCATCCAATGTTCCCTTTGGGACGGTTTGTGGGACAGCACTGTTTTTTTGTCGCGATCCAGAACCCAGCGATCCGGTTCTACCATCCCATCCACAAGTCCTTGGTTCAGCCCGTAGACAGATTCAATAATGACTTGGGTCTCATCATTGGGGTTCTGGCTGAAAACCACACCGGATCGATTTCCTGTCACCGTTTCCTGAAGCACAACGGCCATGGCGCTTTTTTCAACGTGCAATCCGATTTCTTGGCGATAAAGGAGGGCAGCATCAGACCACAATGACGCCCAGACCAATCGAATATGATCCAGTATCGATGGTGTTCCCCGCACGTTGACAAACGATTCATGCAGGCCCGCGAAAGAGGAACCAGAAGCATCCTCGTCCGGTGCCGATGAGCGGATGGCAAGGGTCTTACCGCTGAAGCGGGATTGAATTTTCTCGGTTAAGTATGATTTGAGCGCGTCGGGAATCTGCTTTTTCAAGAATATATTGCGAATGCGGGTGGCACAGTCCCAGATTTCTTCCCATCGCATGTCTTTAAATTTCTTACGATTCAACTCAATAAGTATGCGTTCTCGAAGTCCGGCAGCATTCACAAATGCGTTGTACGCATCAACGGTGAGAAACAAGGTGTCCGGAATCTTAAATCCCTCTCGGGCCATGAGGGACAGCGCATACGCTTTTGGGCCAATGCGGTGACGATGATCTGGCCTGATTTCCAATGGTGATAAGATCCAGTTCATTGATCGATATGCAGCTCCATGACCTGTTGAAAGTTTTTCACCATAACATATGTCGTGATGGTTACTCCCACAACGGCACATGTTGGTGATGTTGCAAATGCTTCCAGATAAGGATGTTTGGATAAGTAAAGACCGAGAATTTCATCTTTTTCTGCCCCATTGATTTCTTTGGCGTTGCCCAGGGCTGTCACGGAGACAGCCTCATGAAAATCGGAATCCATGTTCAAACTGCTGTTTATCAATATCGCAACCCTTGAATCCGCCGATAAATTTGCAAATTTTCGCGTGGTTCGCGAGGTTACAAAAAAAATCTCTTTAAGGTCTTGTTTACCTGCAAATGCAATCAAACTGGCGTACGGTTGTCCGGAATGATGAGTGGATAATACGGCCAATTTTTGGTTAATGAAAAGTTCTCGTATCTGTTTTGTAATGTCTTTGTAATGCGCCATTTTAATCCAGTACCTTCATCAGCTCGGGAACGGTATTTTTTGGGCTGATCTTGTACCAGGCATTTTCGATGTTTCCGGTTTCATCAATGAGAAAAGATGAACGAATGATTCCCATAAAGGTTTTGCCGTACATCTTTTTCTCACCCCAAACGCCGAAAGCCTCTGCAATTTTATGATCCGGGTCAGAGAGCAAAGAAAAGCCCAGGTTGTGCTTGTCATCAAATTTTTTCTGCGTTTCAGGCGTATCCGGACTGATTCCTATGACTGCCATGTTTTTACCTTTTAGTTCTTCCAGTGTGTCCCGCACATTTTTTGCCTGTGTGGCTCAGCCGGAAGTATTGGCTTTGGAATAGAAATAAAGAAACAGTTTCTTTCCGGCAAAATCGGAAAGCCGTACATTCTGACCATTCTGATCCTTAAGATCAAAATGGGGGGCCATGTCTCCCGAATTAAGTGTTTTCATCATCAACCTCCTTTCTTAAAAGGATAATCTGTTTTCTAACGGTTTGTCAAATCTCATTTAAGCGCTAAAGCATAACCCATTTCAACTGAACTTTAGGGACTTCGTGCCAATTGGAATAGTGGCCCCGGTGAAATAAAAAAAAGTTTCACTGGGTAAAAATGATGGAGTAATGGCCCCGGTGAAATAAAAAAAAGTTTCACCCCAGTACGATCTACCGGCCATGTCCCGGCATTTTCACGGGGACCTACGGGGCAGGCTGGGTAAAAATGATGGGTAAGCTTGTCCTGAACAAAGTTGAAGGAAAGGAGTTTTTTACAATTAAAATGGTTTGTTT
>Ga0315543_1001568_pt1 | contig 24285 bp, 37 predicted proteins | sample SalMarSW160210MG_2_FD_203098 | JGI IMG/M metagenome (GOLD analysis project Ga0315543, IMG submission 203098) | Salt marsh sediment microbial communities from the Plum Island Ecosystem LTER, Massachusetts, United States - Salt Marsh Sediment SW1601-210 ... | reverse complement strand
TTCCAGAGCTTCCCCAGGCCAGGGCATTCCCCTGCGGGTCGGTAAGGGTTACCACGGTATTGTTAAAGCTGGACTGAACGTAAGCCCGGCCGGTAGGAACCGCCTTCCGTTCCCGCCTCCTTGTTTTAGTTTTTCTCTTCTGTGCCACCCTGTCCTCCTTGTAAGCTCAATGATTATTTCTTAGACATGCCGCGCTTCTGGCCCCGACCGGCTACTGTCTTGCGTACGCCGCGCTTGGTACGCGCGTTGGTCCGCGTTCTCTGGCCTCTTACCGGCAGGCCGAAGCGGTGCCTTATACCGCGGTAGCTGCCGATTTCAATCAGGCGCTTGATATTAAAATTGGTCTCTTTCCTTAGTTCGCCCTCAACGTGGTACTGTTTGTCTATAATTTCACGCAGTTTGTTGACCTCATCCTCGGTAAGGTCTTTAACCTTAACGTCGGGCGTAATATCAGCCTGGTTGAGTATTTTATGGCTCTGGGTGCGGCCGATACCGTAAATATACTGCAGCGATACCCACACCTGCTTGTTTACCGGTATATCAACTCCAGAAATACGTGGCATTTAGTACCTCCTTGCTCCCCGAGCGTCACCCTTGCCTCTGCTTGTGCTTGGGGTTGCTGCAAATAATCCTGACGACGCCGCGTCGCCTTACTACCTTGCATTTTTCACATCTAACTTTTACTGAAGCTCTTACTTTCATGATATAAACCCTTGTTTTATTTTAACCGGTAGGTAATTCTACCACGTTTCAGGTCGTAAGGGGAGAGTTCTATTAACACCTTATCACCGGGTAAGACCCTGATATAGTGCATTCTTATCTTGCCCGAAATGTGGGCCAGTACTTCGTGCCCATTGGGTAGTTCGACGCGAAACATGGCGTTCGGAAGGGCTTCGACTACTGTCCCTTCGACCTCTATGGCCTCTTTTTTAACCATATGCTACTTTGGTTAACACCTCCGGTTCATTATTATCAACAGCGATGGTATGTTCAAAGTGCGCCGACAGGCTGCCGTCGGCGGTGAGCACCGTCCAGCGGTCGCCGGCTACCCGAGTATGCCAGTCGCCGGTGTTCAACATAGGTTCCAGGGCGATGGTCATGCCTTTTTTCAGCTCCGGGCCCGTCCCCGGCTGCAAACCGTACGGCGGTTCGGTGCAGTTGGGTATCTGCGGGTCCTCGTGCATTTCGCGGCCGATGCCGTGGCCGGTATATTCACGCACTACCGAGTAGCCTTTCGATTCCGCATATTTTTGAATGGCCGCCGAAACATCGCCGAGTTTCGCCCCGGCGCGGGCAGCGGCGATGCCCTTTTCCAGTGAAGCCCGGGTAGTTTCTATAAGGCGCCTGGCATCCTGGCTTATTTTGCCAACGCCCACGGTTAACGCTGCATCACCATGAAAACCGTTATAAACGACTCCAAAGTCGAGAGAAACTACATCGCCGTCTTTCAAGACTTTATCGCCCGGAATTCCGTGTACTATCTCGTCGTTCACGGACACGCAGAGATTAGCCGGAAAGCCGTGGTAGCCATTAAAAGAGGACTCGGCTCCCAGTCTCTTCATTTCCTTTTCGGCGATGGTATCAAGTTCCTTTGTTTTCATACCCGGTTTTATCTCTTCACTTAATAATTTCAGCACTTTAGCGACTATCTGGCCGGAATCCCGCATTCTGGCAATTTCTTTTTCAGATTTAATATAAATACCCATTCGGTGAGTCCCCTCTATGGCAAGGCGTCGGCTATCCTCTTGTTTACCCCGGCCGCTTTACCCTCGCCATTTATCTCCAGCAGTTTTCCCGCCTTTTTAAAATAATCAATAAGAGGGGAAGTCTCCGCAAAGTAAACCTTTAATCGGTTTTTAATAGTCTCGGTGTTATCATCGGCGCGCTGGTACAGCTCGCCGCCGCAACGGTCGCACTTGCCCTTCACTTTAGGCGGCGAGTCCACCTCGTGGTAGGGCGCCTGGCAACTGCGGCAAATCCAGCGTCCGCTTAGCCTCTTTAAGAGCTCTTCCTCCGATACGTTTATATATACCACCCTGTCGATTGCCTTCGATTGTTTTGCCATGGCTTCGTCCAAAGCTTCAGCCTGCTGTAAATTCCGGGGAAAGCCATCGAGAATCGCCCCGTTCGTACAGTCCGGAGCACCCAGCCTCTCCAGCACCATCTGTATTGTTATCTCGTCGGGAACCAGCTGCCCCTTTTCCATGTACACCCTGGCCTGTTTGCCCAGTTCAGTCTCCTGCGCCAACGCCTGGCGAAACAGGTCGCCGGAGGCTACCTGCACCAGCTGCAGTTTATCGGCCAACATTACGGCCTGTGTACCTTTTCCCGCCCCGGGGGCTCCCAGAAGTATAATATACACCATTACTCCTATTTAATAAAGCCTTCATAGCGCCGCATGACCAGCTGCGCCTCAAGCTGCTTCATTGTATCCAGAACAACGCCTACCACGATAAGCATGCCAAGACTGGACAGCTGTATTTGCTGGACGTTGGTTACCGTCCTCGCCAGGAAGGGCATTACCGCCACGAAGGCAAGGAAGAGCGCTCCCGCCCAGGTAATGCGGTTGATAACTCCGTTGAGATAGGTGGAGGTGTTTTTGCCCGGACGTATCCCCGGGATAAATCCGCCCTGTTTCTGCAGGGTTCCCGGCAGGTCCTGCTGCTGGTAGGTTACCAGGGTGTAGAAGAAGGTAAAGCCTATAGCCAGGAGGAAGTAGAAAATCCAGTAGAAGGCGCCTACCGGCAGGGCGGTGCTGGGACTGAACCACCGCACAACCGTATCCGCAAAACCCGGCTCGTTCGGATTGGCAAAATAGCTGGCGACGATGCCCGGGAAAAGTACTACCGACATGGCGAAGATAAGCGGTATCATGCCGGAGCTGTTGACACGCATCGGTATATGCGTCGTCCCGGATTGCCGGTACATGCGGCCGCCGCGGAAAACGCTGCGGGCATACTGCACCGGTATACGCCGGTGCGCTTCGGTAAATATCACGATAAGAACGACGGTAATGAGAACGATAACAATATAGACAAGCAGTCCCATGGGATTCCCTTTAGCCAGGAAACCCTGTTGAATCATCTGCGGGTATCCGGCGACGATACCTCCGAAGATTATTATGGAGATGCCGTTGCCGATGCCGTATTCGGTGATAAGCTCTCCCAGCCAGACCAGAAAGACGGTTCCGGCTATCAGCGATATTACTATGGCGACGGTGGGCAGGGGGTCGGCGCTGCTGACGGCCCCGGCGCGCTGGAGCAGTACCAACTGGCCATAGCCGGAAAGACCGGCCAGGGGTATCGTCAGCCAGTGTGTTATTAAATTAATCTTGTTTCTGCCGGATTCGCCCTCCTGTGATAACGCCTGCAGTCGCGGAATAATCGGCACGAGGAGTATCATAATAATGGAAGCCGTAATATAGGGATAAACGCCCATAGCCGCCACGCTGAACTGCTTCATGGCGCCCCCGCTAAACAGGTCCAGCATGCCCAGCAGGGCATTACTTTCGAAAAGCTGCTGCAGGGCATCCAGGTTCACCCCCGGCAGAGGCACGTGAGCCACAAAACGGAAGACTACCAGAATGCTTACGGTAATCAGGATTCGGCGACGGAGGTCAGGCAGGCTGAAGGCATCTATCATGGCCTGCAGTAGCCTGGGTCTACTCGGCCTTTGCCGCATATACTACCTCCTCAACCGTTCCGCCGGCTGCTTCTATCCTGGCTCTGGCTGCGGCTGAAAATTTGTGCGCCTTGACGTTAAGGGGGCGGTCAATATTGCCGTCGGCCAGAATCTTGACAGGGTATTTCAACGATTTAATAATACCTGCCGCTACCATTTGTTCCGGCGTCACCTCGCTGCCGGAGTCGAACGCATTAAGCGCGCCGACCTTGACGGTGCTGTACTCCGTCCGGAAGATATTGGTAAAGCCGCGTTTCCGGGGCAGGCGCTTGATTAAAGGCAGCTGGCCGCCCTCGAAGCCGGGACGCATCTTATAGCCGGCACGGGACTTTTGCCCCTTGCAGCCGCGCCCGGAATAGGTGCCGCGGTTACTGCCGTCGCCGCGGCCTACGCGTTTGCTGGCTTTTCTGGAGCCTGGTGCCGGGGAAATGCTATTCTGTCTGACCAATCTCTTCCTCCACTTTTACCAGGTGTCTTACCTTGTTTATCATGCCTCTGACGGAGTTGGTATCTTCATGGACAACGCTCTGGTTAAGCCGGTGAAAACCCAGAGATTTCAGGGTCCTCTTCTGGCTTTCTTCATAGCCAATGCCGCTTTTAATCCAGGTGACTCTTAGTTTACTCACCGGGTGCCGTCTCCTTGGTGCTTACGGTCGCCTTGCGTTTGGATATCTCATCCTTGGGAATTTTCAAATTACTTAGCGCCTGAATGGTCGCCTTGGCAACGTTGATATGGTTGGACGAGCCGAGTGATTTCGTCAGTATATCCTTAATTCCCGCGGCCTCCAGTACTGCCCGGACGCTGCCGCCCGCTATCACGCCCGTGCCCGGCGCCGCCGGTTTTAAGAGAACCCTGGCAGCCCCGAAGTTAGACGTAATTTCATGCGGAATGGTACTCCCGACCAGAGGCACTTTTATTAAATTCTTCCTGGCTTGAGACCCGCCTTTGCTTATGGCGGCGGGGACCTCATTGGCCTTGCCGATGCCCAAGCCGACATATCCTTCGCCGTCGCCGGTTACCACCAGGGCGCTGAACCGGAGGCGTTTGCCGCCTTTCATCACCTTGGCGACGCGGTTGACGTCGATGAGTTTATCGTTGAGATTAAGTTCGACCGGGTCAATCCGACTTATAGGTTGTTTCATCAGACCTGCATCGTCCTCTCTTAGAACTTAAGTCCACCCTTCCGGGCTGAATCCGCCAGGGCTTTTACCCTGCCGTGATATTTAAATCCGCCGCGGTCAAAGGCCACCAGGCCGATTCCTTTTTCTGTGGCACGCTTGGCCAGCAGTGAACCTACCATTTCGGCCCGACCGGTCTTGGATTTTCCTTTCGAATCATTTTTAATCTCCGTATCGAGACTAGAGGCGGAGACCAGCGTATGCCCCTGCAAATCGTCAATCACCTGGGCGTATATATGGTTCAGGCTGCGGAAAATGCAAAGTCGCGGTCTGGAATCGCTCCCTTTAACCTTCTGCCTGACCTTGTAATGTCTTCTGCTGCGCGCTTCTCTGGTAGTTAATTTGCTCATTATTATTACCCGCCAACAACCTTACCGGCCTTACCAGGTTTAAGATGTATCACTTCTCCGGCGTATCTGATGCCCTTGCCTTTATAGGCATCCGGTGGGCGGATGGCTCTGATTTCGGCCGCCATCTCGCCGACGTCTTCTTTACTAATACCGCTGACCTTAATTCGGTTGTTTCCTTCCACGGATAGTGTTACTCCCGACAGCGGCGTTACCTCTACCGTGTGAGAAAAGCCGATGCGGATAACCAGATTATCGCCGACCTTCTCGGCGCGGTAGCCCACGCCGACTATCTCCAGCGTCTTTTCAAAACCTTTGGATACCCCCTCCACCATGTTGGCCAGGAGGCTCCGCGTCAGCCCGTGGAAGGCGCGGTGCTTCTTGCTCTCACTCGGTCGGGTCACCGTCAGCGTACTGCCCTCCAGGTTGATGAGCATTTCAGTGGGAAGAGAGCGACTCAATTCCCCTTTGGGGCCTTTTACGGTAACGCTCTCCCCCGCAATATTTACCGTCACCCCGGACGGTACATCTATCGGCATTTTCCCTACTCTAGACATCTGTTACTCCAGAAGTGATTTACCATATATAACACAATAATTCGCCGCCGGAACCCTGGTGCCAGGACTGTTGTCCCGTTCTAAGGCCGCTGGGCGTGGAGACGATGGCGATACCCAGGCCGCCGTATACGCGCGGGATTTCCCTCTTCTGCACGTATACTCTCAATCCCGGCTTGCTGACGCGTTTCAATCCCGAAATGACCGGTTTATTATCATCCAGATACCGGAGCTGTATTTTTATTACCCGGTGCGGCTTGCCTTTGACAACCTCATAATCGGTGATGAAGCCTTCTTCTTTGAGGATTCTGGCAATAGAAAGCTTAATCTTGGAGGTGGGCACCAGGACGCTATCATGCCTCACCATGATGGCATTTCTTATTCGGGTTAACATATCGGCGATTGGATCTGTGACTGTCATACCTAATATTCCTTACTATATATTACCAGCTGGACTTCCTTACTCCCGGCAGCTTGGCTTCCAGCGCCAGTTTCCGGAAGCATATGCGGCATATGCCGAACTTGCGTATATAAGCTCGGGGTCGCCCGCAAAGGGCACACCGATGGTACTGCCGCACGGGATATTTAGCCGTGCGGCCGGCTTTGACTACTATCGACTTCTTGGCCATAACTAACTCGCTCCATCCTTGGCGAAGGGCATTCCCAGTAATTCCAGCAGGTGTTTGCCGTCTTCGTCCTTTTCAGCCGTGGTGATAATGGATATTTCCATTCCTCTTACTTTATCTATTTTGTCATATTCTATTTCCGGGAAGAGTATCTGCTCCCGGAGGCCCAGCGTATAATTGCCCCGTCCGTCAAAGGAGTCCGGGGAGACCCCCTGGAACTCGTGCATGCGGGGTAGTACCGCGTTTACCAGCTTATCAAAGAAGTCGTACATGCGTTCGCCACGCAGTGTCACCTTTATGCCGATGGGCATTCCCGTCCTCAACCGGAAAGCGGCGATGGACTTTTTTGCCCGTGTAATGACGGCGTGCTGTCCGGCGATGGCCACGAGGTCTTGTTCCGCCGCTTCCAGCGATTTGGCATTGGCGATGGCTTCGCCCACGCCGATATTCAGCACAATCTTTTCAAGGCGGGGTGCCTGCATGATATTTTTATATCCGCAGATTTCCATCAGGCGGGGCACAACCTCCTGGCGATATTTTTCTTTAAGTCTGGCCATTTTACTCAATCACCTCACCGCAGGCACGGCAGATTCTTACCCTGCGACCGTCTTCAAGTTTCCGGTAGCCGATGCGCCCCGGTTTGTTGCACTTATCACAGAGCAGCATGACGTTGGAAATATTTAAGGGCGCTTCCAAGTCTATAATACCGGCCTGCCTCACGGCTCCCCTGGCTTTCGAATGCTTTTTAATAAAATTGATACCTTCGACTATTACCTGCTTTTTCTTGGGATGGGCAAAACGCACTTTGCCTTTCTTACCTCTGTCCTTGCCGGCAATAACCAGTACGGTATCGTTTTTTTTAATTTTCATTATTCTTCTGCCTTTATAAGACCTCTGGTGCCAGAGAAATAATTTTAGTATAATTTTTATCCCGCAACTCCCGGGCTACCGGACCAAAAATGCGGGTACCCTTGGGTTCGTTTCTATCCGTTAAAATGACGGCGGCGTTCTCATCGAATTTTATATAAGAGCCGTCGGGGCGCCGGTAGGGGTGGGCGGTGCGGACGACTACCGCCCGTACGACATCACCCTTCCTGGTGCCGGCGTTGGGTATGGCCCGTTTGACGGAAGCTACGATAATATCTCCGACGTGCGCATATTTTCTCCGGGTACCGCCGAGAACGTTGATGCACATGATTTCACGGGCACCCGTGTTATCCGCTACTTTTAGCCTGCTCTGCATCTGAATCATGTCTGTTTCACCAAAATCCTAATTTGTTATCTCCTGTGGCTTGATGTCGGCAACTTCTCCCTTGGTTATTATCTCCGCCACCCGCCATCTCTTTAATTTTGAGGTGGGGCGGGTTTCTACAATCCTTACCGTATCGCCAACCTTGCCCTGGTTCTTTTCGTCATGAGCGTAATATTTAACGACTCTCCTGATGGTCTTCTTATAAAGCCGGTGATGTTTGGGCGTATCCACGGCGACGACCACGGTCTTGTCCATTTTATCGCTTACAACCTTACCGAACCTGGTCTTGCGCTTTTCTTCCATGATATCCTACCTTATGCCCAGTTCTTTCTCTGTGAGCAGGGTCTTCAGCCGGGCAATCTTCCTCTTAACCCTCCGTACTTCGCGGTGATTGACCAGCTGCTTGGTGGCCAGGCGAAAACGCAGGTTGAAAAGCTCCTGGTGGGTTTCCTCCAGTTGCTTCTTTAAATCGTCGGTGCCGAGTGCTCTAAATTCCTCTAGTTTCAATGCGACTACTCCCTACTTTGCCGATTCACCAACCGTGGTGGCGCTTTCTCTTAAAATAAACCTGGTCTTCAGCGGCAGTTTATGTGCCGCCAGGCGTATCGCCTCCTGGGCTACCTTTTCACCGACTCCCGCCATTTCAAAGATTATTTTGCCGGCTCTAACCACGGCTACCCAGTGGTCCGGGGCGCCTTTGCCGCTGCCCATGCGGGTCTCTGCCGCCTTTTTGCTGACCGGTTTGTCCGGGAATATGCGTATCCAGACCTTACCGCCACGGCGGATATGACGCGTAATGGCACGCCGGGCCGCCTCAATCTGGGCGCTGGTTAACCAGGCCGATTCCAGTGCCTGGAGACCGAAATCGCCGAAGCCGATAACATTGCCCGAATAGGCTTTGCCACGGCGGCGTCCCCTTTGCACCTTTCGATATTTTACACGCTTAGGCTGCTGCATCCTTGTCCTCTTCCTTCTCTGGCGTTACATCCGGTTCCGGTGCGGCGGCTTTTGCCTTAGTTGTCTTCTTTGTCTTGGGCTTGGCCGGTTTTTCTTCTGCCGGTGCTTTCTTCCCGGTTGCTTTGGTTGCGGCTGCTCTGGTTGTTTTCTTTGCTTTCGGTTTCTCGGCCGGTGTTACTTCGGCTGCCGCCTTAGCCGGCTTTTCTTCAGCTTTCTCGGCCGGTGTTACTTCGGCTGCCGCCTTAGCCGGCTTTTCTTCAGCTTTCTCGGTCGGTGTTACTTCGGCTGCCGCCCCGGCGGGAGTCTCTTCGGTGACTGCCTCCTCCGGTTTTTCTTCGACCTCCACTACCTTGAGTTCGGGCAGTATCTGCCCTTTGTATATCCATACCTTGACGCCGATGCGGCCCAGGTTAGTATGCGCCTCGGTGAAACCGTAATCGATATCTGCCCGCAGCGTATGCAGGGGAACCTGCCCCTGGTGTGAAGTCTGGCGGCGGGCAATCTCGGCGTTACCCAGTCGGCCGGCGCAGCTAACCTTTATGCCTTTGGCTCCCGCCTGCGTGGTGCGAAAGATAGCCTGCTTCATGGCGCGCCGGTAGGCTACGCGGCGTTCAATCTGCTCGGCTATCGACTTTGCCACCAGGTAAGCGTCCAGTTCCGGCTGACGTACCTCCTGGATATTCAACCTTATTCTTTTCCCGATAAGTTTTTCGAGGTGTTGCCTCATTTCATCGACCCGCTGTCCGCCCCTTCCGATAACGATGCCGGGTCGGGCGGTATACAGGGTAATGGTTACATCTTTAGCCTGTCGGTCGATTTCAATCAGGGAGATGGCGGCTTCCGGGTATTTGGACTTAATTTCTTCCCGGAGCTTGTTATCTTCCTGGACGAACTCGGCGTAGTGCGTGTCGCTATACCACTTGGACTGCCAGTCTTTGATGACCCCAAGTCTGAAACCTACCGGGTGAACTTTATGACCCAATTAACCCTCCTGTTCAGCAACTATTACTGTAATATGGCTGGAATGCTTCCGGATAGGGCTTACCCGCCCCCTCGACCGCGGCCGCCACCGGCGCAGGCTGCGCGCTTCATCGACATAAATGCTGACAACTTTTAAATCGGCGGGGTCTATCTGGAAATTATTTTCCGCGTTGGCCACGGCTGACTGTACCACTTTAGCGACGACCCCGGCTTTGGGCGTCGGCGTAAAGCGAAGCAGCGTCAGCGCTTCGTCTACCTTTTTGCCACGCACCATATCCACCAGTGGACGTACCTTGGCGGCTGGTATTCCCGTGTTTTTAGCTACGGCTTTAACTTCCACTTTTTCTTACACCTGTTTCAGGCGATTCCCCGCCCTTTATCTCTTTCTTACCTGGGTAACTTTTTCCGATCTAGCCACGTGCCCTCTGAAGGTGCGCGTGTTGGCGAACTCACCCAGTTTATGACCGACCATATTTTCGTTAATATAAATGGGTACGTGCCTCCGGCCATCATGGACGCCGATGGTAAATCCCACCATCTGCGGTAGAATAGTCGATGACCGCGCCCAGGTTTTTATCACCGTTTTTTTGCCCGAGCGAATCGCGGTATCTATTTTCTTTTCCAGTTTTTCGTCAACTGCCGGCCCTTTTTTCGTTGACCTTGACATAGTACCTCTCTAACCGCCTATTTTATTCTGCGTTTGACAATCATCCGGTCGGAAGCCTTCGGCTTGCGTGTTTTATACCCCTGGGCCGGTTTGCCCCAGGGCGTCTTAGGCCCGGGCATGCCAATCGGTGAACGGCCTTCGCCGCCTCCGTGAGGATGGTCGCGCGGGCTCATAGCGGAGCCCCTCACCGTAGGCCGCCATCCCATATGCCTTTTGCGGCCTGCCTTGCCCAGGCTGATATTCTGATGTTCCGCGTTCCCTATCTGGCCGATGGTCGCCATACATTCGCTGGGGACGCGGCGCAGCTCGCCGGACGGGAGGCGAAGCAAAACGTATTTGCCTTCCTTGGCCATCAGCTGTGCCGATGCCCCGGCGCTGCGTACCATCTGTCCGCCTTTGCCGGGTACCATTTCTATATTGTGTATCTCCGTGCCCGATGGCATATTTTTCATGGGCAGGGTATTTCCCGGTTTAATTTCGGCTTTGTTGCCGGACATAATCATGTCGTCTACGTTCAACCCTACCGGGGCCAGTATGTAGCGTTTTTCCCCGTCGACGTAGTAAATAAGGGCGATACGCGCCGAGCGATTAGGGTCGTATTCGATGGCGGCTACGCGACCGGGAATATCAATCTTATTCCGCTTAAAGTCAATTATGCGCAGTCGGCGTTTTTCCCCGCCGCCCCGGTGACGCACGGTTATTTTACCGCGGAAATTCCGACCGGCCTGTTTTTTCTTGGGCAGAAGCAGTGATTTCTCCGGCTTGCTCTTGGTTATCTCGTCGAAGGTATAGCCGCTCATGCCCCGTCGGCCCGGTGAGGTAGGACGATATATCTTTAGTGCCACTAGGCTTCCCCCTTCATTCTATACACCTTCAAAAAATTCTATCTTGTCCCCCGGCTGGAGGGTGACGATTGCCTTTTTCCAGGGATTTGTCTGCACCTGCTGCCGTCCCACCCGGCGCGTCTTGCCCCTCATGGTGACGACGTTAACTCCGGTGACCTTTACGTTAAAAGCCTTTTCCACAGCCTCTTTTATCATGGGCTTGTTAGCCCCGGCGGCTATCTCGAAGGCGTATTTACTTAGCGCTTGGAGTTCGGTGCTTTTTTCGGTTATCAGCGGACGGCGCAGCACCTCGTACAGATGCATTATCTCCCCCTTGTATTAATCCGTTGCCCCATAATTTCTCCGCTACCCGTACCGCAGCCTCGGTCATCAGCAGCGTCTTATGGGAAAGAATATCTAATATATTAATTACACTGGCCGGCATTGTTTTAATTTCCGGTATATTGCGAGCCGATTTTATAACGTTCTCTTCCGGTTCCGGGGTGACGATGAGAGCGGAAGAGTCTATCCCGAGAGCCGCCAGAATTTCGGCCATTTTTTTGGTCCTGGGCTCGGTTAAATCAAATCCCTCCAGCACCTTCAACTCGCTGTCGCCGGCCTTGGCGGAAAGGACGCATTTAAGGGCCAGGCGGCGCATTTTCCGGGGTGTATCCTGGCGGAAGTCCCTGGGGTGGGGCCCGAAGGTAATACCGCCGCCGCGGTGCAAGGGGTTTTTCTTGCTGCCGGTGCGGGCGTAGCCCGTGCCCTTCTGGCGATGAAGCTTGCGGGAGCTGCCGTGAACATCAGCCCTGGTCTTGGTTGAAGATGTTCCCTGCCGGGCGTTGGCCTGCAGTCCCACCATCACCTGGTGGACTACGGCTTCGTTAAACGGCACGGCGAAGACCGCATCGCTCACTTCAATCTGCCGGACTTCCTCTCCGGAAAGGTTATAAACCGGGACCTTCACGTTATTTCTTCCCTCTCTTGGACTTTCTTATCAGTAAAAGACTGTTGGTGCCTCCGGGCACGGCTCCCTTGACCAACAGCAGGTTGCGGGCCGGGTCTGCCTGAATTACCTCCAGGTTGATGGCAGTTACCCGCCGGTTTCCCATGTGCCCCGACATGCGCATGCCCTTGTAAACCCGACCGGGCGTGGTTCCGGAGCCGATTGAGCCGGGGGCGCGGTGGCGGTCCGACTGGCCGTGCGTCTTGGGGCCGCCTTTGAAGTGGTGGCGTTTTACCGTGCCGGCGAACCCCTTGCCCTTGGATGTTCCGGTGATATCAACCGCATCTCCCGCTTTAAACAGGCTGACGCCGACCTTCTGGCCGGCCTCGAACGCCTGGCTCTCGTCAAGAGTAAATTCACGTAAATATTTAAATTTCGTCGTTTCTTTCTCCTTGCCTTTACCGCGCTTGGCGGTCTTCGCCTTTTTTGCTTCTACGAAACCGAGCTTGGCAGCGCTGTACCCCTCTTTTTCCACGGTTTTTACCTGCATAACCGTGCAGGGGCCGGCCTCGATGGCGGTTATCGCCTCGGCCCTGCCGCCTTCAACAAAAACCTGGGTCATGCCCAGCTTCTTTCCTATAATTCCTTCAGTCATAACTTCACCAAATCAAGGGGTCTTAAAGCTTAATATCTATTTCCACTCCCGAAGGAAGGTTCAGCTTGGTCAGGGCATCAATCGTCTTGGAGGTCGTCTCGATGATGTCGATAAGACGCTTGTGCGTGCGAATCTCAAACTGCTCCTGCGAGTCTTTATCGATAAAAGGAGAGCGGATAACGCTGAATTTCTGGATGCGCGTGGGCAAAGGTACCGGCCCGACGGCAACGGCGCCGGTGCTTTCTACCGCCTCCAGAATCTGACGAGCTGACTGGTCTACCACTTTGTGGTCGAACCCCTTTAGTTTAATGCGTATTTTCTGCTTAGCCATATTTCCTGCCTAAAGCTTTTTCAATAATTTCGTCTTTAATTTCTGAAGGTACCTGTTCGTAGCTGTGAAATTCCAGGGAGTGAGTCGCCCTGCCCTGGGTCAGCGACCGCAGCCTGGTGGCATACCCGAACGACTCGGCCATGGGTATGAGGCAATAGATGACGTACATCTCGCCCTGCGTATCGACCTTGCTGATATGACCCCTCTTGGCGTTGAGGTCGCCGATGATATCACCGAGGAACTGCTCCGGCGCCACTACTTCCAGGCCCATAATGGGCTCCAGAAGGACCGGGCCGGCTTTCCTGACCCCGTCCCGCAGCGCTATTGAGCCTGCCATTTTAAAGGCCAGCTCGGAGGAGTCTACCTCATGGTAGCTGCCGTCGTAGAGGGTGGCCTTGATATCAACTACCGGGTAGCTGGCGAGAACGCCGGTTTCCATGGCTTCTTTTATGCCTACCTCGACCGGCGGGATATATTGCCTGGGTATGGTGCCGCCTTTTATGGCAACGACGAATTCGAAGCCCTTGCCTCGTTCCAGCGGCTCAAGCTCGATATTAATCTGTCCGTACTGGCCGCGCCCGCCGCTCTGGCGGATGAACTTGCCTTCCACTTTTACCGGCGCGGTGATCGTCTCTTTATAGGCGACGCGCGGTCTGCCTACTTTAACGCCCACCCTGAATTCGCTGATGAGCCGGCTGACGATTACCTCAAGGTGAAGCTCACCCATGCCCGAGACTATGGTCTGCCCGGTTTCCTCGTTATAAGTTACTTTGAAGGTGGGGTCTTCTTCGGTCAGTTTCTGCAGGGCTTCGCCCAGTTTTTCCTGGTCGGCTTTGGTCTTGGGTTCAATGGCGATGGATATTACCGGCTCCGGGAAGCTTATCGATTCCAGCAGTATCGACTTGGAGGAGTCGCAGAGGGTATCGCTGGTGAACGTGTTTTTCAGTCCCAGCGTGGCGACAATCGCCCCCGCATCCGCTATGCCGACATCCTCCCGGTGGTTGGCATGCATTAATAAAAGACGGCCGATGCGTTCTGACCGTCCCCTGGTGGGGTTGTATACCTGGGCTCCCACCTTGACTTTGCCCGAGTAGACTCTAAAATAGACCAGCCTGCCTACAAACGGGTCGGTGACGACTTTAAAAGCCAGCGCGGAGAAAGGAGCGTCATCGCTGGCTTCACGGCTGGTCTTCTCACCCTTTTTAGTATCCGTACCTTCTACCGGCGGTACTTCCAGGGGGGAGGGGAGATAGTCAACGATGGCGTCCATAAGGAACTGAATGCCCATATTCTTCAGGGCACTGCCGCAAATAACGGGCACCCCTTTATTATTAAGGGTAACCCGTCTTAGAGATTGCTTTATTTCATCGGGCTCAACTTCATGGCCCTCGATGTAGGATATCATCATCATATCGTCGTGTTCGGCGAGTTTGGCCAGTAAATTCTGTCTTAATTCGGCAACCCTGTCTTTCTCGGAGTCCGGCAGGGGAATTTCCTCCGGGCCTCTTTCGGGGTCGTTGTTAAAGCGCCAGGCCTTGTTTTCGACGAGGTCGATAACGTCCTGGAAAGTGTCCTCGGCGTTGAGGGGGAGCTGTATCGGCAGCGGCGCCGCCCCGAGCCGCGTTTCAATCATGGAGAGCGTTCGGTTGAAATCGGCGCCGATGCGGTCCATCTTGTTGATAAAGCAGATTCTGGGCACTTTATATCTATCGGCCTGCCGCCAGACCGTCTCCGACTGCGCTTCTACGCCGGCTACGGCGTCGAAAACGACGACGCCACCGTCAAGCACCCGGAGGCTGCGTTCTACCTCGGCGGTAAAGTCCACATGCCCCGGCGTGTCGATAATATTGATGCGGTGCTCGCGCCAGTAACAGGTGGTTGCCGCCGCCGTAATGGTGATGCCGCGTTCCCTTTCCTGCTCCATCCAGTCCATAACGGCGGTGCCTTCGTGCACCTCGCCGATTTTATAGGTACGGCCGGTATAATAGAGTATCCTCTCGGTGACGGTTGTCTTACCGGCATCGATGTGAGCGATAACGCCAATATTCCGGATATCCTCTAGAGGGAAGCTCCTGGGCACTCTTTTTTCTCCCGCCGTTACCGGCTTGTTTAATTTAACACTGCTATTAATCAAAAATCCCCTTACCATCTATAGTGAGCAAAGGCACGGTTTGCCTCGGCCATTCTATGTGTATCCTCGCGTTTTTTAATTGTCACTCCCTGTCCCTGGAAGGCCTCCGAGAGCTCCTCGGCCAGTTTCTCCATCATCGCCTTGCCTTTTCGGGCGCGGGCGGAGCTTACCAGCCATGTCAGGGCGAGGAAAAGCCCGCGGTCCGGCTGGACTTCCACCGGCACCTGATAAGTGGCGCCGCCGACTCGCCTCGGCTTGACCTGGAGGAGAGGCGTGGCGTTCCTTACCGCCTGTTCCAGTGCCGCTACCGGGTCTTTCGAGACCGTCTGCCCCAGCTTTTCGAGGGCGCCGTAGACGATTTTCTCGGCTGTTCTCTTCTTTCCGCACTGCATGACTTTGACAATCAATCGAGATACGGTCGCGCTACGGTATTTCGCATCGGCATTGACTTCCCTTTTTTGCGCTCTAGCTCTTCTCGGCATTGGTATCCCCTCGGACTAAGTAATTTCGGTCTTTTTGCCTCTCTTGGCCCCGTATTTACTGCGGCCTTGCTTGCGGTCGCTGACGCCGGTGGTATCCAGCGCCCCGCGCACGATGTGATAACGTACACCGGGCAGGTCTTTGACGCGGCCGCCGCGAATCAGCACTACCGAGTGCTCCTGTAATTCATGCCCTTCACCGGGTATATAGGCAGTAACTTCCATGTGATTGGTCAGCCGGACCCTGGCTATTTTACGCAGGGCGGAATTGGGCTTCTTGGGCGTAGTCGTCTTGACCTGCACGCAGACGCCGCGTTTCTGCGGGCAGCTTTTCCCCAATTTTACCCTATTTTTCAGGGCGTTATAGGTAAAACCCAGCGCCGGCGTCTTGTCCTTCTTGGAGACCTTCTTTCGTCCTTTGCGAACCAGCTGATTTATTGTTGGCATTATATTCTTCCTATCCCCCTACAATTGCAATGGATGAGCCGTAGCCCATCCATTCCAGAATTCTAGCGATAGACCGAGGAATTACTGCTCGAACCACCCACTATTACTGAATTCTGAGCACTAAGTAATAAATTTAGCATAAAACGGTACTATATGTCAACATTTATAAAAAGGAATCCATGAATAAATCAGCTTGATTCTAAAGAAATGGTAAAAGTGCCTGTAAATACGTGCCGTTCTTTCACCGTCGTTATTGCATGACGGGGTAAGTAGAGGTAAAATGGCATAAATGAAGAAAGTAAAAGTGGAACTCGGCATCAATAGCTACGAAATACGCGTCGGGAGTGGATTGCTGGCGCGGATAGGGCTCTGGTTGAAAGAGCGGGGTTTCTCTGATAAGGCGGTAATTATCACCGATACTAACGTTGAAGGCCTTTATGCCGATGTGCTCGAGCGTGGGCTGGCTAATGCCGGATTCGATACGACTATAATCGAGGTGCCGCCCGGGGAGGAGCATAAATCCCTGGAGACCGCCGGCAGGCTCTATGGCGACCTTACCGACGCTTATACGGAAAGGAATACCCCCGTGCTGGCCCTGGGGGGTGGGGTAATCGGTGACCTGGCCGGTTTCGTGGCGGCGACCTATATGCGGGGGTTGCCGCTGATACAGGTGCCGACCACCCTGCTGGCACAGGTAGATAGCAGTATCGGCGGCAAGACGGCCGTAGATTACAACAAGTTGAAGAATATCATCGGCGTATTCTATCAGCCGAGGATGGTGGTGGCTGATATAGATACGCTGAAGACCCTGCCGCAAATGGAACTTGTCAATGGGCTGGCCGAGGTCATTAAGAGCGCCGCTATCAGAAACAGGAACCTTTTTAACTTCCTTGATATAAATGTGAATAAAGCCCTGGAGTATCATCCGGCGGTGCTGGAGACAATCGTCCTGGAAACGTCCATGATTAAAACCGAAATAGTAGAGAAAGACGAAAAAGAGGAAGACTTGAGGGGTATTCTGAACTACGGCCATACCATCGGTCACGCTATAGAAGCCGCCTCTAATTACGAGCTTAAACACGGACAGGCGGTGGCTATAGGGATGGTGGCGGCGGCTAAAATATCAAGTCGGATGGAAATACTCGACGAAGTAGATGTCGTCAAGCTGGAGAACATTATAGAGAAAGCCGGACTGCCTGGGGAAATGCCGGATATTGATAAAGACGCGGTATTGCAGGCCATACAGCATGATAAGAAAGTATCGCAGAACAGGGTAAGGTTTGTTCTGCTAAAAACAATCGGTAATGCCTTTATCAGCGACGAGGTGGACCCTTCTTTGGTGGAGGAGGTGCTGATTGGCTGGGGATAAACCTTTAATGTGTGCTTCCATCGTCAACGACGATATTGAATCTATAAAAAAGGTCGAGCCGCTGGTCGACCTTTACGAACTACGTATTGACCTTATCGGCGGCGGCTGGCAGGGGATTACCGAACATTTAGACAAGCCGTGGATAGCCTGCAATCGCGGAGCGGAAGAGGGTGGTTCCTGGAAGGACGGAGAGTCGGAAAGAATAGAGACGCTTCTCAACGCCGTAGAGCTGGGAGCCGGCATAGTCGATATTGAACTCAGTACGCCGGGGATTGAAAAGGTGGTGCAGGATATCAGGGAAAGGGCCGGGTGTTTGATTTCCTATCATAATTTAAGAGAAACGCCGTCTCTGGAGGAAATGGGTGGAATCGTTAAAAAGCAGCTGGCTGCCGGCGCCGATATCTGTAAGGTGGTTACTACCGCCCGTAACCTGGCGGATAATATAGCCGTGTTACAGCTTATAAAGGACTTTCCGGAAGTAAAAATGGTCTCTTTCGCTATGGGCGCGGCGGGGCAAATATCACGGGTTCTCTCACCGTTGTCAGGTGGTTATTTCACCTACGCCTCGATTCAAGAAGGCAGCGAGTCCGCTGACGGGCAGATAACGGCGGAAAATTTAAAAAAATTTTACAGGATATTTGGAGATGTCTGACAAAGAGATATCCGGTAAAACCAGAATATGCGTATTAATCGGCGACCCCGTCGAACATACCATGTCGCCGGTAATGCACAACGCCGCTTACAAAAAGCTGGGGCTGGACTATATCTATATTCCCTTCCGGGTGGCCCCGGAGCAGCTGGCCCCGGCCGTCGACGGCCTGCGGGCCCTGAACGTAAGCGGATTTAATGTCACCATACCCCACAAAGTTTCGATTATCCCTATGCTGGACGGCCTCGACCCCCTGGCCGAGAAAATCGGGGCGGTAAACACCGTGGTGAATAACGAAGGCGAATTGAGGGGTTACAACACCGATGCCGAAGGCTTTCTACTGGCTCTGCTGGAGAAGGGGGTTGAGCTGGGGGGCAAAAATATCGTTGTTCTGGGGGCCGGCGGCGCCGCGAGGGCGGTTACTTATAAGCTCGCGGAAAGAGAGACTAGCCTGACTATCCTTAACCGACGACTGGAGCTTGACTGGGCGGAGGATATCGCCGAGCTTATTAAAGAAGACTTCGGAAAAGCGGTAAGGGTGCTGGAACTCTGTGAAGATAACCTGGCCGAAACGCTGGAAAGGGCGGATATTCTGGTCAACGCTACCAGCGTGGGCATGAGCCCCGCCGGCAACGAGAGCCCTGTTCCCGCCCGTCTACTCAAAGATAGCCTGGTTGTATTCGATGTCGTCTATAATCCCGTCGTCACGAGATTGCTCGGCGAAGCTAAAACGGCCGGCGCTCAAACGATAAGCGGAGTAGATATGCTCGCCTGCCAGGGCGCCCTGGCTTTCGAGAAGTGGACGGGGCGGGAAGCGCCGCTCGATTTGATGCGGAAAGAAGCCGTAAAAATGCTGGAGAGCCATGAAGACTAGTATCGCCCTGATAGGTTTTATGGGAACGGGGAAAACGGTAGCGGGTAAACTGCTGGCCGTAAAACTGGGTAAAAAATTTATTGAGACGGATAACGTAATCGAGAAGAAAGCCGGTAAGTCCATCCCCGAGATATTCCGGGAGGACGGTGAAATCAGCTTCCGGGAGCTTGAAATAGAGGCGATAAAAGAAGCAGCGAACGTAAAGAATGCAGTAATCGCTTGCGGTGGCGGTATGGTTCTTAATAAAATAAACATTGACCGTCTAAATAAAGAAAGTATCATCGTCTGCCTGACGGCGTCGCCGCAGGTAATTATGGAGCGTACGTCGGGAGATGCGGATGGAAGACCGCTGCTCGCCGTGTCCGACAGGGCACAGCAGATAAAAGAGTTGATGAAATTCCGCAAGCCCTATTATGAGCGGTCGGCTGATATTACGATAAATTCTTCCGGAATGAGCGTCGATTCGGTAGTCGAGAGAATCATAGGGAAAGTAAAAGATAATGAAAGTAATAGTTAAGAAAAGCGAAGTAAAAGGGAAGGTAGGAGTTCCTTCTTCCAAGAGCATGACAATCCGGGCGCTGATGTGCGCCGCCTTGAGCCGGGGGAACAGCGAGATAGTCAATCCCCTGGTAAGCGAAGATACCGCCGCCGCCGCCGATGTCCTGGGTAAAATCGGCGTGAGTATCGATAAGGATAAAGACGTGTGGAGGGTGACCGGGGGGACTATCCGGGTGCCGACCAAGGAGTTATATTGCGGCGAATCGGCGACGACGCTAAGGTTTATGACCGCTATATGTTCGCTTATACCCGGCGAACACACGCTCCTCGGCGGCCCCTCGCTTTCTAAAAGGCCGGTTAAGTCTCTTATCGAGGCATTGAAAAAACTGGGGGTAAAAGGCTCTATGGAAGGCAAAACTACACCGCCGGTGACGATTAAGGGCGGGAACATGAACGGAGGTCTGACGGAACTGCCCGGCAATATAAGCTCGCAGTTCGTCTCGGCCCTGCTCCTCATCGCCCCCTTCGCCAAGAAGGAAACGAAAATCGGGCTTACCACGCCGCTGACATCAAAGCCTTATGTTCTTATGACGCTCTGGTGTCTTAAAAAGTTCGGGATAAACGTGCGTACCGAGTTCGATAAATTCACCGTACGCCGGCAGGCGTATAAACCGACACGACTGGAAATAGAGGGCGACTGGTCATCGGCTTCTTATTTACTGGCGCTGGGGGCTGTTTCCGGGGGGATAACGGTAGATAATGTGAGTACGTCCAGTCTTCAGGGTGACCGAATGATACTGGACTACCTGCGCAGCATGGGGGCTAAGGTAAGCGTATCCGGTAAATCCGTTACGGTGACCGGAGGCGACCTGAAGGCGATAAATGCCGACCTTTCCGACTGTATCGACCTTTTGCCGACCATGGCAGTTCTGGTCGCTCTGGCCGAAGGTACCAGCGTGTTTATCGGTATCGAACGGGCTCGTATTAAGGAGTCGAACCGGGTGGCTGCCGTGAAAGAAGGCTTGGAAAAGATGGGCGTTACCGTGACCGAAGGTCAGGACAGCCTTACAATCGTCGGCTTAAAGACCAAGCAACCAAAAGAAGATGACGAGGAAGAGGACGAAGCCGGTGATAAGGCCGAAGAAGAGAAAGAGCCCGCAATCATTGATAGTCGCGGCGACCACCGCATCGCCATGGCTTTCAGCATCGCTGGCGCTGCCGTCGGCGGCATTATCATCAAAGGGGCGGAATGTGTCGCCAAAACGTTCCCGGATTTCTGGGATGTGCTGAAAAGCGTAGGAGTGGAGGTGGAGACAGATGCAAAATAGTATCGGCAGGTTATTTACCGTAACCAGTTTCGGAGAGAGCCACGGAAAATGCGTTGGCGTAATTATTGACGGATGCCCCGCCGGTCTGCCACTTGCTATAGCCGATATCCAGCAGGAGGTGGACAGTCGTCGTGCCGGCGGGAGCGTAGCGTCAACCCCGAGGCAGGAGAAGGACAGGGTCGAAATTCTGGCCGGTGTCAGCGACGGTTACACTACCGGTGCGCCCGTTTGCCTGATGATAATTAATGAGGATATTAACGATACCGATTACGAGGACATCAGGTTCAAGTTGCGACCGGGGCATGCCGATTACACTGCCTATACCAAATACAGCGGTTTCAACGACTGGCGCGGCGGGGGCCGGTTTTCCGGCAGGATTACCGCCACCTTCGTCATGGCTGGCGCCGTTGCCGGAAAGCTCCTCGACCTTATTGGCATTGAAATCGTCGCGCATACGGTGGAAATCGGCGGCATCGCCGCCGGGCCTGTGGAATATGATGAGATAAAGAATAAAGCCGGGGCCGACCCGCTTTATTGCGCCGACCCCGCCGCCTCGAAGAAAATGACCGGGCTTATAGAAAGGACGAAGCAGGCGGGCGACAGCCTCGGGGGTATTATCGAAGGCATCGCCCTCAATGTGCCGGTCGGCCTGGGCGAGCCGGTCTTCGATAACCTTGATGGAGATTTGGCCAAAGCCCTGCTTGCCATACCGGCGGTAAAGGGAGTGGAGTTCGGCGCCGGTTTCTCGGCAGCCCGCAAAAAAGGTTCGGAAAATAATGACCCGTTTGTCATTCAAAGCGGTAAAATAGTCACGGCGACCAATAATGCCGGCGGGATTCTCGGCGGCATCAGCAACGGCATGCCGGTGGTGGTCAGGGTGGCCGTCAAGCCGACCTCCTCCATCGCCCGGGAACAGGAAACAGTTGACATACAAAAAATGGAGAGCGCCAACATTGATATCGAAGGCAGGCACGATGCCTGCATCGTCCCCAGGGCGGTGCCGGTGGTTGAAGCCATGATGGCGGTAACCCTCTGCGATTTCGCCGTGAGGGCGGGTCTGATTCCGAGGGTAATAAAATGAGCCTTGACGATTTAAGAAAAAAGATTGATGAACTGGACTCCAAACTGGTCGAGCTTATCGGCGAGAGGATAAAAATAGCCGAAGAAATAGGCCAGGGTAAGAAAGAGGAGAGCCGGCTCATCGAGGACCGGGAAAGGGAGCTTAAAGTCCTGCGTAACGTACGCAGCCTGGCGCGTGATGAAAACATAAGCCCCAGCGATATGGAAAGCATCTACCGGAATATTATCGATGCCTGCCGTAAAATCCAGGGCGTGGCCGTGGCTTACCAGGGTGAGCCGGGCGCTTACACGGAGGAGGCCGCCTTTCGCTTCTTCGGTAAATCGACCAAAGGCGTCCCTTACGAAAGCCTCGACGAAGTTTTTGAGGCGGTGGAAGTCGGCGAGGTGCCTTTCGCCATGGTTCCCGTCGAGAACTCTCTGGAGGGGAGCATCACCAAAGCGTACGACCTCCTGCCGGACTCGCCCCTCATGGTCTGCGGCGAGACGGAGCTTCGCATCAGCCACTGTTTAATCGCCGTCGAGGGAGCCACCTTGGACACTGTAAAAACGGTCTATTCGCACCCGCAGGCCCTCGGCCAGTGCCGCAGTTTCCTGAATCATCTAAACTGTGAGCTTATACCCGCCTCGGATACGGCGGGCAGCGTCAAGATGATAAAGGAGCAGGGTCATCTGGATGGTGCTGCTATCGCCAGCGCCAAGGCTGCCGAACTCTACGGTATGGAGATAATCGCCCGGGAAATAGAGGACAACCCGCACAATTTCACCAGGTTCTTTATCCTGTCTAAAGAGGACTCGCCGCCCACGGGCAACGACAAGACGTCCATCGTCTTTTCTCTCAAGCATAAGCCGGGGGCGCTGTACGACTGCCTCCGGGAGTTCGCCTCCCGGGAGGTGAACCTGACCAAGCTGGAGTCGCGCCCCACCCGCCACCAGCCCTGGGAATACAACTTCTACATGGACTTCTCCGGCCACCGCGAGGAAAAGGGAATCGGCGAGGCCTTAAAATCACTGGAAGAGCACGCGGTATACGTGAAAATCCTGGGGTCTTACCCCAGCGCCAGGTAGCGGTAGCAGTATAGCTGTTTCACTTCATACAATTTGAAGATAAAGTATATGCTGGCTTTCCGCATGTAACCTTTTTCTAATTATTCACCACTATATAGTATAGGGCTTGATAACGGGTGCGTCTGTGGAAGAGAGAACAGATATCCAACTGGTTGAGCTAGCGCGTCAGGGCGACAAGGACGCCTTCGGTCTACTCGCGCAGCGATATCAGATGCTTGCCCGGCGGTTCGCGATGCGATTAATCGCGGATGAGGACAGCGCACGTGAGTTAGCGCAAGAGGCAATGCTCCAGGCCTATCTCTCACTTGATCGTCTGCGCGACCCGGCGCGGTTTAAGAGTTGGCTTTGCGGCATCGTGTTGAATGTCTGCAGAAGCCATCTTCGAGATAGGGAAATCACCTTTTTCTCTTTAGAGGCGATAATGGGCGGCCTGCAATTTTACGCCGTACCCCTTTTCAGCGTGCCTGTCACTCCTGAGAAGATTGCCGAGGAGCGCGAGTTGCATCGAATCGTGCTGGATGCCATCAATACACTCGCATCCAGAGATAGGGACGCCACACTCCTGTTCTATTACGCTCAACTGAGCCTGCAAGAAATTGCTGCGCTCCTGGATATTTCGGTGGGCGCCGTCAAGGTACGCCTCCACCGTGCCCGCCAGCGGCTGAAGACCAAGTTGCTGGCACAGCATCCGGAAATTATCCCGCCCGAAAAAAGGAGGAAGAGAATGATAAAGGTTACTATTGCCGACGTAGTCAAACAGGAACGAAAGGATGAGGAAGGTCACACTTACGCACCGTATGTGATTGTGCTTCGGGACGAAGCCGGTAAACGCGCCCTGCCGATCTGGGTTGGTTACCAGGAAGGTGCTTCTATCGCCATGGGATTAAATGAATTTTCAACGCAGCGACCGTTGACAATTAACTTTTTGGTCAGTCTTCTTCAGGGCGTCGATGCCGAGGTAGAACAAGTGCGGATAGAAACACTGAAAGAAAATATCTTCTACGCCATCGTCAAGATGCGCTGCGGGAAAAAGGTGAGAGAGGTGGATGCCCGCCCCAGCGACGCAATCGCCCTCGCGGTGTTTACCGGCAGTCCGATATTCGTTGCCGAGGACGTACTCGAACGTGGTGGGGCGGATATCCCGCAGTCAGCCAAGGCATCACCGGCACGCAGTGGCGTAGAGAGTATCATTAAAGAAATCGAAGAAATACAGAAACAGATGCAGGCACAGCTTAGCCAAACAATATCCCCTGAGGAATTTGCTAGGAGTCTGTCCGAGTAATAGCTTCAGTCAGGCATAACGGGTTATAATTGGGGCGAGTCTATGTAAGGGAGACGCCTATGAGCAAGACCTTTCGCCCCTAT
>Ga0315543_1001565_pt1 | contig 24309 bp, 24 predicted proteins | sample SalMarSW160210MG_2_FD_203098 | JGI IMG/M metagenome (GOLD analysis project Ga0315543, IMG submission 203098) | Salt marsh sediment microbial communities from the Plum Island Ecosystem LTER, Massachusetts, United States - Salt Marsh Sediment SW1601-210 ... | reverse complement strand
TCTAGCGTATCCGGCGGCGGCAATCATAGCGGCATTATCGGTGCACAGGGAAAGGTCCGGGAAAAATATTTCAACCTTCTCCTTATTACAGGTCTCCCGGAAGACCTCGCGGAGTCGGCTGTTGGCGGAGACACCGCCGGTAACGCTAACCGCCGTTACGCCGCGCTCCCCGGCGGCACGCATCGTCCTGGAAACCAGCACGTCGACGACCGCTTCCTGAAAGCTGGCGGCGATATCGGCCAGGGGCAGGGCTTCGTTACGGGCGACCCTGTCTTTGAACATATTGATAACCGAGGTCTTCAGTCCGCTGAAGCTGAAATCTAGCGTCCGGCTTCTCAACATGGGACGCGGAAAAGCGAAGGCCCGGCGGTTTCCCTGCCGGGAAAGCTCGTCTATCACCCGCCCGCCGCCGGTATTCCTGTCGGCGTAGAGAAGACCGAGGAACTTGGCGACTTTATCGAAGGCCTCACCGGCGGCATCGTCCAGCGTCGTGCCCAGCAGCTCGTACCGGCAGTCGCCCTCAACATAAAGCAGCATCGTATGGCCGCCGGAGACGGTCAGGCAGACATGGGGCAAGGGTAAATCCGGGTGGCTGAGTCGGTTGGCGAAGATATGCCCCTCGACATGGTGCACACCGATGAGCGGCATCCCCCCGGCATAGCTGATAGACTTGGCCGCCGCCACGCCGACCATCAGACAACCGATAAGGCCCTGCTTCGAGGTGACGGCGACGGCCCCGACATCGTCGAGGGTCTTACCGGCCGTATCGAGGGCTTCCTTAATAACATAGCCGATAAGCTCGGTATGACGCCGGGCGGCAATCTCCGGCACGACTCCGCCATATTTCTTTAACAAATCGAACTGCGTGGCAACGATACTGGAGAGTATCGTCCTGCCGTCAGCCACCAGCGCCGCGGCCGTCTCGTCACATGAAGTCTCTATACCCAGAACCAACATGAATAGATACCAAATCCTTTACGTACGGCGGAGCCTGTATTTATCAACGAACGCTTTCGCCGTGGACTCTTTCAGGTACAGCGGCGTCAGTGAAAGCACATCGTCATATTCTCCCCGTTCCAACCGCCGCGCCGCCAGGCAGGCCACCGCCGCCCCGCCCGGAACAGCTTCCACAGCCTTCGGCCTTATACCGGATTCCCGCTCAACTATCCGCGCGTACTCCCGGGACCCTTTACCAACCAGCATGGCAGAGTCAGTCATTAATCCTGCTAATCCTTTAACATCGCCGACATAGTACTCCCCGATTCTATTAAACGCGTCGTTGTCAGGGCGGTAGCAGGCGGCATAAACGGCACCCCCGGCGCCGACGTTAATAACGGCGCAGACCTGGCGTGACCCGCCGGCGACTTTATAAGCCAGTGCTTCCAGGGTGGGCACACCACAGACAGGCTTTCCGGTACCGAAAGCGAGCATTTTCCCCACCGTTACTCCCACCCGGATGCCAGTCCAGGAGCCCGGCCCCAGTCCCACCCCGATTCCCCCGATATCCCTGAGACCCAGTCCAACGCTTTTTAGAGTAGAATCTATATTATCGACAATCTGCTCCAGAGAGTCGGTCTTCGCCTCATAAGCAGAGTCCGCCAGGACGCTGGCGCCATCGGCCACTCCCACGACATTGGCATAAGCAGACGTATCGATACCCAGCACAATCATGGCCGCCGCAACTCCTCCAGCAGACCGGCGAACCTTCCGCCGGAAGCAGTCAACTCGATACGCCGCTCCCGTGCCGAAAGAATCTCGAAACTCATTTTCAGAAGGTCATCCGGCAGAAGGGGCATAATCTTCTCCGCCCACTCGATAATCATTACCCCGGACGCCGTCCGCGACAGGTAGTCGGTGATACCGAGTTCAACACCGTCGGCTTCCGTACCGAGCTGGTACATGTCCAGGTGAAAGACCGGCATACGCCCGCGGTATTCGTTCACCAGGACAAAGGTGGGGCTGTTGACCTGCCGCAGAGAAACGCCCAGTCCGGCGCAGATACCCCGCGTCAGCAACGTCTTCCCACACCCCAATTCCCCGATAAGGGCAATGACGCTGCCCGCTTCGAGACGCTTACCCATTCGCCTCCCGAGGGCCGAGGTGGATGCGGGACTTCTGCTGAAAAATTCGTAACTTGCCATAAAGGACGATTGTTTTACGGATTTTTAGACCTTAATTTATTTCCCTGAATGAGCCGGCGAATCTGAAGAAATATACTCAAGACATCTTGCGAGCCGCTCATGGTGAGCCTGTCGAACCATAGCGGTATTTTTACCTCGCCCTTCGACAAGCTCAGGACGAGCGGTGAGATAATAATTATTATTGCTCATTGCTTGCCGACCTCGTACACTCCCCACTTGACGATAGTATAACATAATGGTAAATTGTGTTCTATAAACATGGTTAACGAAAATCAAAATCCACCCCTGGATGACAGCCACCGGATAGCCACCACCGACGATATCGAGGTCTCCACGTATCTTGAAATCGCCAAAGAAATCAGCGGCGAACAGCCGGCGGTGACCGAGGAGGCTATCTCCGGCGCCGAACGCGAGGCTATCATCGTGCTGGACTTCGGCTCGCAGTACAATATGCTGATTGCCCGGCGGGTGCGCGAGTGCCGTGTTTACTGCGAGCTTTTGCCCCATGATACGCCCTGGGAGAAAATCGCCCCGCTTAACCCCAAGGGGTTTATCCTCTCCGGCGGCCCGGCCAGCGTCTACGCCAAAGACGCCCCCCTGGCCCCTTCCTACGTTTACGAGAGCGGCCTGCCGGTGCTGGGAATCTGCTATGGGATGCAGGTTATCACCAAGCAGCTCGGCGGGCAGGTAAAGCCGGGCACCAAGCGCGAATACGGCCACGCCGTGATGCACATCAGCCAGGTTGATTCGCCGTTGTTCACCAAGATTCCGGAGTCGACGCCGGTATGGATGAGCCACGGCGATAGAATCGAGGAAATGCCGCCGGACTTTACCGCCCTCGCCCAAACGGAAAATTCACCGTATGCCGTCATCGGCAACGAAAGAGGCATCTACGGCCTCCAGTTCCACCCCGAGGTAGCCCATACCCCCGAAGGCAAGACCATCCTGCACAATTTCGTCTATAAAATATGCGGCTGCAAGGGTAACTGGACGATGGGGCACTTCGTCACCGAAAGCATGAATCTGATTAAAGAACAGGTGGGCGACGGCAAGGTTATCAACGCTCTCTCGGGAGGCGTCGATTCCTCGGTGGTCGCCACGCTTATCCACCGGGCTATCGGCGACCAGCTTACCTGCATCTTCGTGAATAACGGCCTGCTCAGGAGGGAGGAGGCGGACAGAACGCTCCAGGTCTTCAAAAACAACCTGGGTATGAATATCAGCTACGTCGATGCTACCGACAGGTTTCTGAACCGCCTGAATGGCGTCGTCGACCCCGAGGAGAAACGCAAGATTATCGGGGAGGAGTTCATCAGGGTGTTCGAAGAGGAAGCCAACAAAATCGGCAAGGTGGACTTCCTCGCCCAGGGCACGCTCTACCCGGATGTTATCGAAAGCGTATCATCGGTCAGCACGGCCTCGGCCAAGATAAAATCGCACCACAACGTCGGCGGTCTGCCTGCGAAAATGACCCTGAAATTACTGGAGCCGCTGCGCTTTCTCTTTAAAGACGAGGTGCGGCTGGCAGGCACCGAACTCGGCCTGCCGGAGGAGATGGTCTGGCGGCAGCCCTTCCCCGGACCGGGACTCGCCATCCGGTGCATCGGCGAGGTTACGAGAGAGAAGCTGGAAATCCTGCGTAGCGCCGACTTTATCCTGATGAACGAGATTAAGAAAGCCAAGCTGTACCGCCAGCTCTGGCAGAGTTTCTGCGTCCTCACCGATGTCCGCTCGGTGGGGGTGATGGGGGATTACCGCACCTACGGGTACCTGGCAGCCGTCCGCGCCGTCACCAGCGACGACGCCATGACGGCAGACTGGGCCCGCCTTCCTTACGACCTGCTGGCGCGCATCTCCAGTCGCATCGTCAACGAGGTAGATGGCATCAACCGCGTCGTCTACGACATCACCTCCAAGCCCCCATCCACGATTGAGTGGGAGTAATATTTAAAGGAGGTAGAACAATGCAAATTACAACTGACCAAAAGGGGAAAGGTGCCGAACTTATGGTATTCGGGGAGTTAATTAGAAAAGGAGTTGACCTTTATATTCCAATCGTAGATATAGGAATTGACGCCATAATAAAGAAAAAGGATGGCACCTATCTGCAAATTCAGGTGAAATCAACAAAAGCGCATGAGCAAGCAGGTTACTTCAATGTTTACGATATAAATGAACACCGTGAAGAAAAGTTCTTCATCATCTGCGTAGACATGAACGAGGATAACCTTATAGAGAAAGGAAAGCCCAATATCTGGGTTCTTCCAGCTACTGATTTTAAAAAATATATGGTATCTGGTTGTAGGTTGCCGATTTATGAGACTAGGCGTGGAGATAAAGAACCAAGATATAAACTCCTACAAGACTGCTTTTATGCTTGGGAAAGTTTAACGGGGTAATACTACTCAGATGTAGCTTAAAGAGGCTTGCCTTTCAAACATATACACGGTGAGTCCAAGAGGGGCGAAGTAAACAAAATCCCCCTTAGTCCCCCTTTTTCAAAGGGTGAGAGAACTTAATTCTCCCTCTTGTCCCTCCTTACGAAGGAGGGACGTCAATACCCGAAAAGGGGTGGGGGAAATCTGCGGGATAAGCCGTGGATGATACGAGGGCGGCTTGGGTGGGAAAAGATAACAACGAGGGGGAGGGGTCTGGATTCCAGCTTTCGCTGGAATGACAATCCATACAGATACAGGGAGTAAGTTAGATTAAAATACCGTACTCCGCGATTAAAGCAAGCATCATCCTCCTGATAGTCCTTCTCACCCTTGTCGGCTGTAAATCGGCGGACTTTATCTACACCAGAGACGGTAAAATCGAGTGCGGCGGCGACGGCGAAGCCATTATCCTCAACAATAACCCCGCCGCCATTGACCCCACCTTCGATGAACTGGTCGCCTTCATTAAAACAGACCCCACGGATACCAGAGAATATATTAAAAATGCTTACGTATGCGCTGATTTTGCTGAAGCAGTCCATAATAACGCCGAGGTCGCTGGCATCCGGGCCGGCTGGGTGGGGGTACGATTCACCGGCGCCGAGAAGGGACACGCTATCAACGCTTTTGAAACGATTGACAAAGGACTGATTTACATCGACTGTACCAACGGCCGTAACCCGAGTGGTGAAGACGATGAAATCCAAAGCTGGGATACCGTGGCCTACATTGAAATCGGCAGGAAGTATGGTATACTGCACATCGACCGGGTGGCATCGTCACCGTATGACTTTTATACATTTCAGTATGATTTCTATACAGACTGCGAGGAGGCCTGGCAGGATTACAAAAATCTGCTGGAAGCCTATAATAAGGGCGTCGAGAGTTACAATAAAGAAATAAGCGGCAAGGTATATACCATCGGCTCTCCCGAAGAACAGAGAGTTTCGACCTGGGCAGCAGAGATAATGCAACAGGAACAAACGCTTAACCGGCTGGAAAAGGAGCTGGTCACGCACTGGTACGAATCCGAATTTTCATCATATATTATTGAAGACGTGTACATTCACTGGTAGTGATGTGCTAAAATAGAGCGCATAAGAAAAACCATCATACGGAGGCGCAACACTGAAGATATTAGTAGTTGGCAGTGGAGCCAGGGAGCATACTCTTGTCTGGAAACTGGCCCAGAGCCCGAAGGTTAACGAAATATACGCCGCCCCCGGCAATGCGGGCACAGCCAGGATAGCCCGGAACCTGGATATAAAAGCCGACAATATAGAGACACTGCTGAAAACAGCCAAAGACCTCAAAATCGACCTTACCGTCATTGGCCCGGAGGGGCCCCTGGCGGCCGGCATCGCCGACCGTTTTATCTCCAGCGGCATGGCCATCTTCGGGGCCAGCCAGAAGGCCACCGAAATAGAATCGAGTAAAGTCTTCGCCAAGGAACTGATGCAGAAACACGGCGTCCCCTGCGCTAAAAGTGTCAGCTTCTCCGACTATGAAAAAGCGAAGGCCTATATCGATGAACAGAATCCGCCCATCGTTATCAAGGCAGACGGGCTGGCCGCCGGCAAAGGCGTCATCGTCGCCGAATCCGTTTCCGATGCTCAAGAGGCCCTCTCCGGCATGATGCAGGCCAAGTCTTTCGGCGCGGCGGGTAAAAGGGTGGTCATCGAAGAACACCTCTTCGGCAGGGAGATGAGCTTTTTCTGCTTCACCGACGGCCGCACGGTCGTCCCGACAATCGCCGCCTGCGACTACAAGCGGGTATACGACGGCAACCAGGGGCCGAACACCGGCGGCATGGGCAGCTACAGTCCCCCGCCGTTTTACAGCGACGTGCTTGGCCACATCATCATCAAGACCATCATGGAGCCGGCCGTCCTGGCCCTGGCGGATGAAGGCCGACTATATAAAGGTATCCTCTACGGCGGCCTGATGATTACCAACAACGTGCCGAAAGTTATAGAATTCAATGCCCGCTTCGGCGACCCGGAGGCGCAGGTTGTCCTGCCCCGGCTCAAGACCGACCTGGTAGACATCATGCTGGCCGTAATTAATAATAAACTCGATATGATTAACATAGAGTGGAATGAAAATGCCTGCGTCGGCGTCGTCATGGCGTCGGGGGGCTATCCGGGCAGATATCAGACCGGCTTCCCCATCACCGGCCTGGATGACATCGATAAAGATATACTGGTATTCCATGCCGGAACCAGAATAAGCCCGGAAGGCCAGCTAATGACCAGCGGCGGCCGCATCTTCACCGTGGCAGCTACCGGCAGGAACCTGGCGGAGGCCAGAGAAAAGGTGTATAAAAACATACCGCGAATTAAATTCGAGGGGTGTCATTACCGGAAGGATATCGCCGATTTAAGGGAGAGCTAAAAGGGGGGCGAACAATGGGAAATAATATCATTGTCTATACCAAATATGATGAATCTGGCCATGAATTTGGCGGCGGATTACAAGTAAGCAAGTTTAGCGTAAGGAATACAGGAACGCAGGAAAAACCTACTAACAGAATGGAGATTCTTTTCGAGGGCACAGGTTTTGTGAGAAGGGCTCGGATGTATCTAGACTTCAATATTGCAGTTCCTTTGGCGCGAAATCTCCTAAGTGTTGCCGAAGGATATATCTCTAAAACAGAGGCAGTAATTGCTTGGTAGAAATTTATCATGGGAATCAAACTTGCTGATATTATTACTTATACCTTGTTTGTGCTAGGATTTGTTCTATTAGTAATCTATATTAGTTATGGAGTAAAAGAAGGAAATTGGATAAGAGCAATTCCAGAGTCAGTAAAAATTTGGGGATATTTTATCATTGCGTCTATCTTTTTTATATTGCTACTATCCATACCTAATATTCTAAGAGGTTGCATTATAAGACCTTGGTAATAAAGTTTCCTTTTGAAACTTTGAATGAAGAATAACACAGTGAGCGAGGGGTATAAGAAAGAGATTGCTTCGCTTCGCTCGCAATGACACGAAAGACGGGGGAACGGGAAGTGGGGATGTCAAAGGGCTAAGCCGAGGATGACACGGGGCGGCCTGGGTGGGAAAAGACTAGAAACGAGGGGGGAGGTAAAGTAAATGCCGTTAGTCGGCGTGGTTATGGGTTCAAAATCGGATGCCGAGACACTCCAGCACATGCTGGACATATTGAAGCAACTCGGCATCGACCACGAAGTCAACGTAATATCCGCCCACCGCAACCCGGAGAAAGCCAGGGAGTATGCTTTATCCGCCCGGGAGCGGGGCATCGAGGTAATCATTGCCGCGGCGGGGATGGCGGCGCACCTGCCCGGCACCCTGGCCAGCCGGACGACCCTGCCGGTAATCGGAATACCCATATCCCACGGCGAGCTTAAAGGCATCGATGCCCTCTACTCGATAGTACAGATGCCCGCCGGCATACCGGTCGCCTGTATGGCCATCGGCAGCGCCGGGGCCAAGAACGCCGCTCACCTGGCGGCGGAGATTCTGGGGCTGAAATATGAGAAAATCAGGCAGGCCTACGACAAATACCGGAGTGAACTTCAAGGAGAGAACAAATGATTGAGCGATATTCACGACCCGAAATGAAAAAGGTATGGTCGGACGAGAACAAGTATGATAAGTGGCTGGAAGTGGAAATAGCTGTCTGCGATGCCTGGGCCGAGCTCGGTGTAATCCCCCGAAAGGCTATTCCCAAGATAAAGCTGGCCAAGTGCAATCTGAAACGCATGGAGGAAATCCTCAAGGAGACTCACCATGACATGACCGCCTTTCTCGGCTCGGTGGCCGAAAGCCTCGGGGAAGAGTCACGATTTATTCATCTCGGCCTGACCTCCTCTGATGTCATCGATACGGCCACCAGTCTCCAGCTCGTGGAAGCCGCCAATATCCTGATTAAGGACGTCAAAGAACTCACAGCCGTCCTGGCACAGAGGGCAATAGAGCACAAGTACACGGTGATGATAGGACGCACTCACGGCATTCACGCCGAGCCGACCTCGTTCGGTCTAAAGATGGCGCTGTGGGTGGAAGAAATGCGGCGTAACCTGCAACGTTTTACCGAAGCGAAGAAAATGATATCCGTAGGTAAAATCTCCGGGGCTGTCGGCACGTACGCCACCGTGACCCCGGATGTCGAACAAAAAGCCTGCCGTAAACTGGGACTCGAAGCCGCCCCGGTATCGAATCAGGTACTCCAGCGCGACCGCCATTCCCAGTTCGTGACCACCCTCGCTATTATGGCCGGTTCGCTGGAGAAGTTCGCCACCGAAATAAGAGCACTCCAAAAGACCGAGGTCCGGGAGGTCGAAGAGCCGTTCAGCACCGGCCAGACCGGCTCGTCGGCCATGCCGCATAAGCGCAATCCAGAACTCTGCGAGAGGGTCTCCGGCCTAGCGAGGCTGGTGCGGGGTCACGCCCTGACCTCGCTGGAGAATATCACCCTCTGGCACGAACGCGATATCAGCCATTCCTCCAACGAGCGTATCATCCTCCCCGATTCCTGCCTGGTACTGGACTATATCCTGGCCCTGTTTACCTCGGTAACGAAGAGGCTGCAGGTCTATCCGCACCGCATGAAAAAGAACCTCGACCTTACCCGCGGGCTGGTTTTCTCACAGAGGGTCATGCTGGCTCTCATCAATAAAGGGCTGAGCCGGCAAGATGCCTATAAGATAGTGCAGCGGAACGCGATGAAAGCATGGAAGGGGAACCGCAACTTCCTGACCCTTCTCAAGGCCGATGGCGAAGTCGCCGCCGCCATACCGACGGTAGAGCTTGAGAGATTGTTCGATTACCAGCACTATCTTCAGCATGTCGATGAAATATTCCAGAGGCTGGGTCTGACCAAGAGCCAGTGGCAGGGAATCATGCCCGACACTATCGAACTGGGGCCGAGGTCGATATAATTTTAATATCCAGAGAATAAAACGGAGACAGTTAGAGAGGGTTATTATTATGAATACTACCGAATCAGCCTTACTGATGAAGACAGACCTTCCTCTACCGATGTTCATCCGCGGCAAGGTACGCGATACTTACGACCTGGGCAGCCACCTGCTGCTGATAGCTACCGACCGTATCTCCGCTTTCGACGTGGTGCTCCCTAATGGTGTTCGTTTCAAGGGGCATGTGCTGAACCGCCTCTCTTCTTTCTGGTTCCGCCGTACCGCGGAGATAATTCCCAACCACATGACCGAGGCTATCGACGACGTGCATAGCCTGGACTCTTACCTGCCTGCCGAGAGCCGCTTCACCTACCCCTCATACTTGAGGGGACGCTCCATGGTAGTCAAAAAAGTTAAACGCATCCCGGTAGAATGCGTGGTTCGCGGCTACATCTCGGGGTCGGCCTGGGCGGAATATAAAGAACACGGCACCGTTTCAGGAAATCCCATGCCCGCCGGACTCAAGGAAAGTCAGGAACTGGAAAAACCGATATTCACCCCCACCACCAAAGCAGAGACCGGCCATGACGAACCTATCACCAGCGGGGAAATCATCAAGCTAATCGGCCTGCGTACCGCCCAGGAGATTGAGGAAAAGAGCCTGGCTGTCTACAACTACGCCCGTCACGATGCGATGAGCAAGGGAATTATCATTGCCGATACCAAGTTCGAGTTCGGCATCGATAACGGCCGGCTGACACTGATTGACGAGATACTTACACCTGATTCATCGCGGTTCTGGGATGCCGAAAAGTACCGGGCAGGACAACCCCAGGATAGCTACGATAAGCAGCCCGTCCGGGACTGGCTGGCCGCTACCGGCTGGAACAAGGAACCACCCGCTCCCGAACTACCGCCGGACGTAGTCGAAGCTACATCGAAGAGATACGTGCAGGCCTACGAAAGATTGACGGGTCGAAAGCTGGCCATGCTGGAGTGAGCTTTACCGCTCAAGATAATCTTTGGTGCTGGGCAGTTCCCCGCTGATACGCGGGTCGATTCGGGTGGCCGCATCCAGCGCCCGCCCCAGCGCTTTAAAGAGCGCCTCAGCCTTGTGATGGTCGTTGCTGCCGTAAATAATTCTGGCATGCAGGTTTATCCGCGACTCAATAGCAAAGGATTCCATGAAGTGGCGGATAAGGTCGGTGGGAAACCCGAACATATCGTTACCGTTCAACGACAGGTCCAGTACCGCATAGCCTCTGCCGCTTATGTCCACTATAACCGTAGCTAATACCTCATCCATCGGCACGGTAGCCTCCGCCATTCTGACGATACCCCGCTTTTCTCCCAGGGCTTCCCCGAAAGCTTTACCCAGGCAAATAGCCACGTCTTCCACGGTGTGATGCGGGTCGTCGCCGCTCGCTGCTAGTTTTATGTCAAATAACCCGTGCTTCATCATGGCCGATAACAGGTGGTCGAAAATATGTATATCCGTATTGATATCCCATTGACCGCTGCCGTCGATGTTCAGCTCCAGGCTGATATTCGTCTCTTTTGTTTCCCGCCGAACCAGGGCTTTCCTGCCTTTGCCGGTGTCTGACGCGAGAAGCTTCATGGCTCCCTTTAGAAATGTGCCACCCACCGGGATTTTTCCGGTGCGTGTTCTCTGGTAAAGCGGCCGGCTGCACCCTATTTTTTCCGCCATCTGCTGGTCGGAGTAGCCGCCGCTGTTTTGCAGCTGCACCACTTTATTTAAAAATTCATCGGTTGATTCCATTGTTATCCCCCAATACTTACTGTTAACTATTATAGCATCTATTTGCTATTTGTCAATAGTTAGCCAGGTATAATTGTTACTATATTTAACACTTCATAAAAGACGTGGTGCTTGTACACCTTACCCCCTTAATCCCCCTCTCCTTACGAGGCAAGATGAAGGAGAGGGGGAGATAAAGGAAGAGGGGCTTCGCCCCTCTTAGACTCCTCTTGTTGTGCAGGTTTAGCCCCCCGTTCGCTGTGCACTCCCCTTTTGGGGCTGTGGGGGAGATTTGTGGGATAAGCAGCAAATGGTGCGAGGGCGGCATGGGTGGGAATAGATTTCAGCGAGGGGGCGGGGTCGCTGTTTTGCTTACGCTGACGTTATCTAACTCTCAAGTTCGTGGAGCGCTTTGATGAGAGTATCGGTATGCTCCGGTTTACCCACGCTGATGCGGATGCTGTCTTTGAGAAGCGGACTATCAAAGTAGCGGACGAGGATGCCTTTCCGCTGCAACTCCTTATAAAGCTCGCTGGCGCTACCTTTCAGCACCTCACAGAAAATGAAATTGGCCCGTGACGGGAACAGTTTCAGCCGGGAAAGTTTTTTAAGCTCAACGTACAGCCGTTCCCGCTCGGCGACGATGTCTTTCACCCTGCCCTGAAGGTAATCAAGGTCAGCCAGCGACTCCCGCACGGCGATTTCCGCCGCCACGCTAACGTTGTGAGGGATTTTAATCGCCATCAGGTAATCGGCGATACGGGGCGGGAAAACACCGTAGCCGACCCTCAGTCCGGCCAGTCCCGCCCACTTACTGAATGACCGCAGCACCATAAGGTTATCGTATCGTGCCGTAAGAGGGATTACCGTTTCGCCGCTGAACTCATAGTAGGCTTCGTCAACGACCACCGGCACGCCCGTTTCGATTATTTCAACGATATCCCGCTGCGGCACGATATTTCCGGTGGGATTATTGGGGGTAGCCAGAAATATCAGTTTCGTTTTATCGTTGATAGCTGCCTTAACTTTATTAACATCTACAGTAAAATTTTTATCCCTCCTGATGTTAACCACAGTACCATTGCATATCTCCGTGCTGAAACGGTAGATATCGAAGGTAGGCACGCAGTTTATCACCTCGTCGCCCGGCCCGACGAAAAGCCGCACGATAAGGTCAATAAGGGTGTTGCTGCCGTGACTCGCCACGATATGCTCCACGCCGATGCCGGCATACCCCGATAGCTGCTTGCGCAGCGTCTCCTGTCCGTCGTCGGGGTAGATGTGAAAGTGCGGATTATCGGTCAGGGCTTTAAGCACCCTCGGGGAGCAGCCGTAGGGGTTCTCGTTGGCGTTCATCTTGATAATAGCGTCAAGCGGTACGTCCACCTTGCCCGCCAGCGTGTCCGGGGACGTGCTGGCGCTGTAGCCGGTAAACCTCGCCAGATTGGAGCGAATGAACTTTTCTATACCACCGGAATCAGCCATTCAACTGCCTTCCTTAACGATATTTTCGAGTCGCCTTTCAATCGCCCGGGCATGGGCGTCAAGTCCCTCGGCGCGGGCGATTACAGACGCCGCTTTGCCAAGCTGTTCAATATCCCGCTCACTGGTATTGACCAGGCTTATTAACTTTACAAAATCCAGAATATTAAGCGGTGAACCGAAACGCGCCGTTCCCTCGGTGGGCAGGACATGGCTCGGCCCGGCCACGTAATCGACGAGGACCTCGACAGACTTTTCTCCCACGAAGAGACACCCGGCGTTTTCCACCTTTCCGACGTAGTCGGCCGCATTTTCCACGACGAGACAAAGGTGCTCCGGCGCAAAGAGATTGGCAAGTTCCAGCGCTTCATCGACAGTTCCCAGGACGGCAATCAGACCGTTATCCTCCAGTGATTTCACGACGATATCACGGTGTGAAAGCCCGGCCAGCTGCCGTTCGATTTCTTTATTCACTTCTTCGGCGAGTCGACGCGAGGTAGTGAGCAGGACAGCCGAAGCCGAAGGATGCTCGGCCTGCGCCAGAAGGTCGGCGGCGCAGTACTCCGGATTAGCCGTATCATCGGCGATAATAACCACCTCGCTCGGCCCGAAAAGCCCGTCGATACCGACCACTCCGTAGACCATCTTCTTGGCCAGCGAAACAAAGATATTGCCCGGCCCGCAGACCTTGTCCACGCGGGGAACCGATTCCGTGCCGAAGGCCAAGGCGGCGATAGCCTGAGCGCCGCCGATAGAAAAAGCGCGGTCGACCCCGGCGATTTTCGCGGCTGCCAGCGTCACCGGCGAAACACTCCCCGGCTTTCCCGGCGGGGTCACCAGGATTATTTCCTTAACACCAGCCACCCTTGCGGGAATGGCCATCATCAGCAGCGACGACGGCAGCGGCGCCGTGAAGCCGGGTACATGCACCCCGACTCTGCTCAGCGGACGTATCAGCCAGCCTAAATTCTTACCGGTACTCTCGCGTAAAAGACTGTTTTTCTGTTCCTCGTGAAATTCTGCAATGCACTCCGCCGCAAGTTTCAGGGCGGAGATAAGCCCGGCATCCACCTCCCGGTACGCCCGGTTTATCTGCTCTTCAGCCACCTCCAGCGAGGTCAGCTTAACGCCGTCGAACTTTTCGGTGTACTCAATGAGGGCGGCATCGCCCCGGTCACGCACATCGTTGACGATTTGCCTGACAGCCTGTTCATGCTCATCAACGCCCGACCCCGGCGAAATCCGCCGCGATAGTATTGACTTTGCCGATGCGAAATCTTCGATGATTTTCATTTATTTATCCTCAACCACAACGCGCAGTCGTTTCACGATAGCCTCAACCCTCTTACGATTGACATCGGACACAACGCCCGTATTCCCGACAAGGCAGCCCGTCGATTCGAAGAGGGTATCGATTATCTTGAGATTATGCCGGGCGATAGTCCTGCCCGTTTCCGTATTCTCGATAAGAAGGTCGGCATCTTCCGGGAGGAAAGCCTCGGTGGCTCCCCAGGTGGGAATCACCTTATAGTGCCCGAGGTGATTATCCCGGGCGTATTTATCCGCTATATTGACATACTCCGAGGCGATACGAAAGGGCTCTTCCCTTTCAGTAATGAGCTGCCGCAGGCCGCCGCTGTCATCGACCGCAAGCTCCTGACTGGCTACCGCCACAATCCGTACTTTACTCGATTTAAGGTCTAACAGTTCCCTGACAGGACTCGACGGGAACTGGGCCAGGTGGTCGGTCAGCCAGTCGCGACCGGTGATAGCAAGGTCGAAATTGCCGTTAGCCACCTGCAACGGCATGTCCTGGGGCCGAATGACCTTGACGGTGACGCCTTTAACGTTAATCTTCGGGCGGCGGTTATCCGTCTCCGAAGGATAATCGTCAAGCTCGATACCGGCCCGGTTCAAAAGCGATACCGTCGGCTGCTGCTGGTGTCCGTCGGGGAGAGCTAGCCTGACGGTATCGCGGTCCGTTTCGATATCGCGCACATACGTGGACACTCCAGCCTGACCGATTTCCTCATCGGCAACCAACTTTTTTTCGGCCTCGGGAAGCATGGCACAAAGAGACTTTATCAATGCGTCGAGGTCTCTGGTTTCCCGGCTGTTCCGGTTAGCTATCAGAAAGGCGCTGAAGTCCAGCACCTTGCTGACCGGTACCATGCCGTATCCAGTGAATTCCGCTCCGGCCCTGGCCGAAAGCAGCGCCATGTCCGCGTTTTCCGGGGGGTAAACCTCGGCGGCTCCCCACACCGGAAAGATGCTGAATCGACTCATGCGCATCCTCAAAGCGAAAGCCTCCGCCAGGTTAGGGTACTCGCTGGCGATGCGCACCGGGGCCCCGTTTTGCCGAAAATCAACCGCCGGAGAAGCCGTCGCCACATACAGCGCGCCCTCCCCGTATAACAGGTCGCTTACCTTGACCAGGTTGCTGCTTGGATATTTAACCAGCAACTCTTCAATCCAGTCCAGGCAACAAATCCCCAGGTCGTAGTTGCCCATGGCTATCTGGATAGGGATATCCTTCTCGTGAAAGACTCTCAAAAGGACGTCCGGGAATTTCTGCGACTTCGGCCGATAAAAACCCATGTTGGAGTGATATTCGTCCAGGGCCCAGCCGGCTTTCTGGAGCACGGCCGCCGTCTTTCTCAATAAACGCCCCTTGGGCAGGGCGAGCTTAATCGCCACCTTTCCCCTCCAAACAAATTAACTGTTAACAAACTCTTCTAGCGTTACATTGTAATTATCTAGTATATTAAGCATTTCTTTACGAAGTTTGAAATATGATTGACTGTTACTTCCAAACTCAGAACGCCCCATTTCTATATGACCTTGAATAAAATCAACAGACATTCCACTCACAGACCGTATTTCTAGTTTCAAACCAGAAGATTCTACGCACTCCTTAAAAGTATTATACTTCAATATGTCCTTAGGCGTTGGTTTCAGTTTTAACCATGTAAGTTCACTAAAACACTCGGAAGCCATCATAACGTCATAGAGTTCACCCATCAGCTTGGCTTCATCTGTCCCAATTGAATTGATTAATATCTGAGTCGATAGAAACTCTATTTTTTCACTTATTTGTTTTAATGTGGATAGGGGATCAGCAACTCTTTTTTCTTCATTCTGCCTTGTGAGAAAAGAATACATCATTCCTGCCCATTGCTGTCTTAAATAAGTCTCTATATCTGAGAAGTCGCTAAAAGGATTAAGAGCATTATTCACACTATTTGTACGGACTTCCTCGATAAAATCAAATATCTTTGTGCTATCAACAGACGGGTAATCTATCGTTTTTTCATCAATTTTTGGATTACTTTTGTTTTTCTGGTAAAGTGAATATTCAGAAAGAACCGAGTTGTCGACAAGCGAAAATACGGGAATTTTTGACTTTACCGCTTCTCTATATTCACTATTTGTAATTGACTTCTCTGTTTCTTTGTATGCTTCCCCGAACCTACCCCCAATTATAAGAACAAACATCTGGCAACTTGGTATTTCTCTTAAACAAGAATCCTGTGTGTCAAGTGTAGGGTCATAATAAACTGACCCTTCTTCGCTTAGTACGGGCTCATAACCTAGAGTTTTAATAAAATACTTTAGGTTCTCACGTATATATTTCAGGTCGTAGCAGGTTGAACTTACAAATACTCTCGGTATCGCCATAACTCACCCCCACCCTTCAAGAGTCATTTTTATTCATTACAGCTAGAACCTCGCTAACAGTCGCAGCTTCAAATTTCTTTTTCGTTTTAGTGTTAATTACCTTAAATTTGTCCCGCACCTCGATTATCCACTCCGAATCGGTTTTTTTGCCACCCAGGTCAAGCTCGGTAATATAACCGGCCCGGCGCAGGACAGCCGCCGTTTTAAAAGCCTCCTTCACGGCAGCGCCTGATTTTACTCTTACCAGAATTTTCGCGGGCACCGGCCCGACGATGCTTTCCGACCTGATGAGTTTCATCAGGCTGTCGAGATAGATGGCAAAGCCGGAGGCAGGCACGTCGCCACCCCCCATGGACGGTATCAGGGCATCGTACCGCCCACCGCCACATACCTTATCCTTACCGATGAAAAGCTGGAAGATTATGCCGGTATAGTATTCGAAGCCAGCCCCGGAAGCAATATTAATCCGGTACTTCACCCCCAGGTCAGCCAGCAGGGCTACGGTCTGTAAAAAATCATCCAGGGGCTGACAAATTTCCGGCATACTTTTAACCAGAAGCTCCTTCTGGTCTCTCAGAAAGCCGGATGATTGCCCTCTACGACTCAGGAAAGGCTTGAGGGTATTACCAACCTCCGGCGACTCCCGGCTGACTTCAGCCATCGCCTCCGCATCCCCATCCAGGATACGGTCGAACATACGGTTCTGCTCCTCCGGGCTGAGACCGAGTTTCACCAGCAACGCCTTAATCAGGCCGGCATGCGACAGCCGCAGTTCCACCCCCTTCAGTCCCAGTTTCTCCAGGACTTCAAGCGAGAGGTCTATCAGTTCGGCGTCGGCCACGGCCGACCCGGCACCGATAAGCTCAGCTCCACACTGCCATCGCTCCCGCGTTTCCTCCCCGCCACCTTCAAATATAAACAGGTTCGCGGCATAAAAAAGCCTGGCCATTCCTTGCCCCTGCAGGCTTTCGGCATACATCCGGGCGACCGGAATAGTTCCGTCGGGGCGTAAGACCACCCTCTCCCCGCTCCAGCCATCCCAGTCCAGAAAGGAATAGACCTTACCCAGCTTACCGGGAGTCAGTGTACCCGCCGATGTAAATAGATGCAGGTACTCGATGGTCGGCGTCCTGACCTCCTGGTAGCCCCACCCGGCACAGGTATCGCGGCACATCCCCTCCACCAGGCGGAATACCTTCATTTCAGCGGGGGAGAGGTCCCGCATTCCTTTACACCTCTGGATTTTCATGTTTTATCCCTAACACCTTGAGAACATAAATACTATACTAATTTACACTAATTCAGGCTGCTATTCAATTGCATGACAGAAAGGATTTATTCTTCAAGCATAACAAGAACTATGCTAACCTCACCCCCTGACCCCCTCTCCAACCTGATACATCTAATAAAACCATAAAATTATTTGGTTGAAGAGGGGGAATAGATTTGAGAGGGGGCTCACGCCCCCTCTCGCTGCGCACTTCCCTTTCTGTAGTGGTAGGGAATAACTACGGGATAAGCAGAGAACGATACGAGGGCGGTGCGGGTGGGAAAAGATAAAAGCGAGATGGGGTGAGTGGTATTAATTTCTACCTCACCCCCTGTGTCCCCCTCTCCTGACAAGGTTTCACAGGAGAGGGGGAGGAAAATGAAAAGAGGGGCTGGCGCCCCTCTTAGACACCCCGCAAGGTGATATGGTTTTTAATTGCAATAAAACTGTTATACAATTATAATGAGATGAATTTAGCAGGTTACAGTCTATGATAAAAATCAGGCGAATAATACTGGCGTTTGCCTTTCTGCTGCTTGGCCTATCAATAGGTGCCGGCGTTTATGCGCAAACACCGCATGTGGACGTTCTTACCATCAAGGGGGCGATTAACCCCGTCCTGATCGACTACGTGGAAAGAGGCATCGAACAGGCCGAGGACGGCGGTGCCCAGGCTCTTATCATCCAGCTGGATACACCCGGCGGACTGGACACTGCCATGCGCGATATCATCCAGCTTATGGTCAATTCTCATGTGCCGGTCGTTATCTACGTGGCTCCATCGGGGGCGAGAGCGGCTTCGGCGGGGGCATTCATCACCATAGCCGCCCACGTGGCCGTGATGGCACCCAATACCGCCATCGGCGCCGCCCACCCGGTGGCCCTTAGCGAAGAGGGAGAGGCCGGCATGTCCGAGACGATGGAGGAGAAGGTAGTCAACGACGCCGCTGCCTATATCAGGAGTCTCGCCGAGGCTCACGGGCGGAACCTCGAATGGGCGGAAAACGCCGTGCGGGAAAGCGTCTCCGCCACCGAGCGCGAAGCCCTGGACCTTAATGTCATCGATATGATTGCGCCCGACCTAGAAACCCTCGTCGCCCAGCTGGACGGCCGGCAGGTAACTCTACTCAATAACCAGGTAGTCACGCTGCAAACCGGCAACGCCGTTATCAACGATGTACCGATGAAGACCATCGAGAGCTTCCTTTACGCTATCGCCGACCCCAATATAGCCTATTTACTGCTCAGCGTAGCCACGCTGGGCATTATGGTGGAAATATTTAATCCCGGCCTCATCTTCCCCGGAGTGGTCGGAGGGATAAGCCTGCTGCTGGCATTTTACTCGCTGGGAATGCTGCCGGTAAACTACGCCGGGATATTACTCATCGTCCTGGCCATTGGCCTCTTCGTCGGGGAGGTATTGACGACTACCTTCGGGATATTTACCGTCGGCGGCGTCGTGGCGCTGGTTATCGGCTCGCTAATCCTTTTCCAGGGCGCGTCTCCCGTGTTCAGGATAGACCCGTGGTTAATCGCCATCGTTACCATTATTATCACCGGGGCTCTCAGCTTCATTATCCACCGTGCCATAAGCGCCCACCGCAGGCAGGCCAAGACCGGACGCGAGGAACTGACCGGAAAGACAGCCGTGGTAAAAATCGCCCTGAACCCAGAGGGCACCGTATTTTTTAAGGGAGAGCGCTGGAACGCCATATGCGAGAACGGTGAGATATCACCCGGTGAAGAAGTAATTATCAACAAAGTCGATGGCCTTATCCTGTATGTCAATAAAAAGCCACCGGCCAAGTAGGGTAATACCAATAACAAAAGGAGGTCTATTTGTGTAGATGTCTGTATGGTTGATAGTCATATTAGCAATAATTATCGTCACTTTCCTGGTATTCGTGGTAATATGGTCGGTCCGGGCCCATCAGAGAAAGGTATCCGCCGGCAGGGAAGAACTCGTGGGCAGAACGGCAGTTGTCGAATTAGCCCTGGAGCCGAAAGGGGTGGTACTCGTCGAGGGCGAGCGCTGGACAGCCATATCCGACAAAGGCCGAGTTGAGCCGGAAGAGGAGGTGATTATTACCAAGGTCGACGGTTTGAAGCTGGTAGTAACTAAAAAATAAAAAAGGAGGTATATAAATGAGCTTCATTTGGATTATCGTTATCGTTGTTATCGTACTGATCCTCGTCCCCATGACCGTGAAAATCGTCACGGAATACGAGCGCGGCGTTATCTTCCGCCTGGGGCGACTGGTCGGCGCAAGAGGCCCCGGTCTGTTCCTCATCATCCCGTTCATCGACCGAATGGTGAAGGTCGACCTGCGTGTCGTGACGATGGATGTTCCCTCGCAGGAAGTAATCACCAGGGATAATGTCACCGTACGCGTCAACGCCGTGGTCTATTTCCGCGTAGTAGACCCCGAATCTTCGGTGGTGAAAGTGCTGGACCATATCCGGGCGACGTCGCAGATATCCCAGACAACATTAAGAAACGTGCTGGGGCAATCCGAGCTTGACGAGTTGCTGACCAAGCGGGAAAAGCTCAACCAGATGCTTCAGAAAATAATCGACGAGCATACCGACCCCTGGGGTGTCAAGGTCAGCACCGTGGAAATCAAGGAAGTCGAGCTTGCCGAGGAAATGAAGCGCTCGATGGCAGCCCAGGCCGAAGCCGAACGAGAACGAAGGGCGAAAATCATCCACGCCGAGGGTGAGTTACAGGCCTCGGAGAAGCTGGCCCAGGCGGCCCACATCATCGGCCGGGAGCCGGCAACTATACAATTACGCTACCTCTCAACACTCACAGAGATTGCCAGCGAGAAGAACAGCACTATCCTTTTCCCCATACCGATAGAACTTTTCAAGGCTTTCGGTGGTAAATCCGATGACAAGAAGTAAATAGAGCCAGTCAGGTAAAAGGGAGGGGGCGATGCCCCCTCCTACCTTTATCACAGACCAACATTAATACAGGTTATCTCCTGAGCGGTAATGCCTCTACGGTACCCATCCTGCGGAAGTGAGCAGGAAAAGTCGGGACACGGGCGGGCATTACTGCTATATTGGCTTTGAAGGAGAAGCGGGATAGATGGAAATTTCCGAGAGAATGAACGCGGCGATAGCGTACATTGAGGAGAACCTGGCAGGCGAGATAGACTTCGATGAAGCGTCGAAAAGGGCATGCTGTTCAACTTTTCATTTCCAGCGGATTTTCTTTGCCATAAACGGGCTGACACCGGCGGAATATACCCGGCGGCGAAGGCTGACTCTGGCGGCAACCGAATTGATTTCCGGAAATAACAAAGGTCATCGACATCGCTATGAAGTACGGCTACGATTCGCCGGACGCGCTCACACGGGCATTCCGGAACGTGCACGGGGTGACACCGCAGGCAGCGCGCCAGCCGGGAGTGACACTGACGGTATATCCACGTATCTCCTTTTATATCGAACTGAAAGGAGGTAATGACATGGACTACAAAATAATAGAGAAGCCGGCCTTCGACGTGGTCGGTAAAGCCAGAAAATTTACCACGGTGAACGGAGAAAACTTTGTAAAAATCCCCCAGTTCTGGGATGAATTCGTAAACAATGAAAACGGGGGCAAGGTACTTATGGAACTGACCCGGGAGAAACCGGGTCCGGTTACCGGCGCAGTTGAACTGGGAATATGCTACATGCCCGAGGATAGCAAGAATATGGAAGAATTTATTTACGCTATCGGCGTGGAGAAACCCAATAAACTCGTGCCGACAGGACTCGATATAGTACACATACCGGAGGCGACCTGGGCGGTCTTCGAATCCGTCGGCCCCATGCCCAAAGCCATACAGGAGGTAACGGTAAAAATCTTCCAGGAATGGTTCCCGTCCACCGGCTACGAACACGCCCCGAAACCGGAGCTTGAGGTCTATCTGCCGGGAGACCCGGATAGCCCGGAGTACCGCTGCCAGGTATGGATGCCAATTATAAAAAAGTAGACCGGCGGCCATTTAAAGGTGGTAAAGGGGCGGGGGACTAATATCTCACCCTTAGTCATTGTGGTGCAGGGTGACATCACCGGCAACAATCCTGTTGAGAGTGCCATCGGCCTGCCGGAGTACGAGAGCGCCAGTTTCATCGACAGATTCGGCAATACCTTCAAGGACACTACCGCCCGATGTAACCGCAACCTTCTCCCCCAGTGTTTCCAGTCGGGCCCGCCAGGCTCTGTAAATGGATTCCCCCGTCGGCAGTAGCTGATAAAGTCGTTCGAACTCGGTCAGGAGGTTCCTGATAACGTTCTTTTTCAACACATTCCTGTCCAGTTCGTCTTTAAGACTGGTAGCCGTGGCCGCAATCCCGGCAACATCGGCAATCTTTAAATCAACATTGATACCTATACCCACGACGGCATAGTCTACCCGGTTCGCCCTGACCTTATTCTCTATCAGAATCCCACATACCTTTTTCCCGCCGATAAGAACGTCGTTTGGCCATTTAATCCGCGTCTTCAGGTCGGTTACCGTTTCAATACTGTACGCTACCGCCAGGGAAGCAATCATAACCAGGTAAGGCAGGCAGGCAATATCCGGGTAGAGAACGATAGATAAAGCTATATTCCCCGATGGCGAAAGCCAGGTACGCCGCAGCCTGCCCCTGCCTTCAGTCTGCTCTCCGGCGATGATAACGGTACCTTCGGCAGTCCCACGTCGAACCTCAAGCCGGGCTGCATCCATGGTTGATGGCAGACGCGGAAAATAGACGACTTTTCGCCCTATTAAGCTGGTAGCCAGTCCTGCAGTAATTGAAGATGATGATAATTCCTCAAGTGCCATTACCTAACCGCACGCTAACCAAACCAATTACAGCTAGATAATACCACAACGGACGAGGAAAAAGAACGGCTTTTCAGATTTCACGGCGGGATGATAGCGGCTAGACCTTAATCTGAACGAAGGGAAGTATCTGAATACCCACTCTGGGTTTAATTTCGAACTTGATTCTTTCTTGTCCCCAGCGCTCCGCACCAGCCATCTTGGTTACTTCCAATGACTTAATTACCCGGGTGTCTACCTGGCCGGTATCCAGCATCATATCGTGCGACCTGAGCCTGAGGTAATAATCGCTCATCGCGTAGGCGCGAAGGAGCGTCTTGCTTTCGAATACATGAGTATCCAGCGCCAGGACTATCGACAGGTCACGGTCACCTAGCTCTTTGCATGCCTGTAAAAAGTCCACCTTAATTACCTGGTCGACAAGGGTTAAAAACGGTGATGGTGAGTCGACGATAATCAACTTGAACCGCTCGGGTAGCTCAACGATATGGTCGAGAATAAGCTGAAGGGACTTTTGAGCGTCCCTCAAGACGTTTTTCGCGCCCATTTTATAGATACGAAAGCGGTCGGTCACCAGGTCGTGTCTGGTATCGAGGAACATGGAGTTCATCTGGTCGGCGAGGGTCTCGGAATTATAGTCCGTGGAATAATAGGCGACCGCACTTCCCTTGGAGTGCAACACACCGTAAGCTATATGCTGGCTTAATACGCTCTTACCGGTCCTGGCCTCACCTTCTACGAGCACCAGAGAGCCTTCACGGATACCCCCACCCAGGGCTTCGGCGATATCCCTGACACCGGTGGTACCGGGGTCGTTTGTCGTTGTCATACCCAGCATAACTCTATAGAACTCCCGTTATATATAGGGATTTTCGGTATAATTGCCTTCAGGTTCATCTCCCAGGCATTCCAGTATAGACCGGATAATGTGAAAGGAGAATAAACAGCGAAATTAGAAGAATAAACATTTCGTAAACATTTTTATAAACGACTTCAGAAGTTATTGAAATGAAAAAAATTGACAACGAGGGTTGTTTCTAATACAATTACGTGCATCACAAAAAAATATCGCGGTAAAGGAAGGATGAAGCGATGGAAAACGGGATGGTTGAAGTCCTGTTCTTTGACTCCTGGGCCTGGCTAATCTTTATCGCCGTCGGCCTGGCACTGATTATTCTGGAACTTCTGTTAGGGATTGATACCGGACTTGACCTTGTATTTATCGGGACAGCTTTTGTCCTCGGCGGCCTGATAACACTGGTCATACATTCCTGGGTCTGGACCGCCATCGTTACCGGCATCATCTGCGTACTTTATGTAGTTATCGGTCGCAGATACATACACAGGAGGATGGCAGTAAAAGCGGCGAGAACCAACATCGACACTATCTTTGGGAAAACCGGTATCGTCCAGAAGGAAATAAATAAAGGCGGCGATGGGCTTGTGAAAATAGGCATGGAGGAATGGCGGGCACGCTCCGAGGAGATAATCAAAGAAGGCGAGGGGATAACCGTCACTGGCATCAGTGGCGTTACTTTAACGGTAAAAAAAACGGAAGGGAGTAAAATAGAATGAACGCAGGGCTTATCGTTGTAATCGTTATACTTGTCATACTCTTTATCATCACACTGGCGAAGTCGATTACCGTCATCCACCAGGCGCAGAAAGGCATAATCGAAAGGTTTGGCCGCTACAAGGAGACACTGGAGCCGGGCCTCCGGTTTATCATCCCGTTTATAGACTCGCTGGTGGCCAGGGTAGACATGAGAGAGACGGTGCTGGATGTCGAGCCGCAAGCGGTCATCACCAAGGACAATGTCGGCGTAACCG
>Ga0315543_1001563_pt1 | contig 24357 bp, 21 predicted proteins | sample SalMarSW160210MG_2_FD_203098 | JGI IMG/M metagenome (GOLD analysis project Ga0315543, IMG submission 203098) | Salt marsh sediment microbial communities from the Plum Island Ecosystem LTER, Massachusetts, United States - Salt Marsh Sediment SW1601-210 ... | reverse complement strand
GACAATAATTTCTGGAACAGGCTTGTTTTAGCTAATTACGCACTTACTGCGGTTTGCTGCTTATGATTTCTTGATTATTTTCATCCCTGAAATGTTTGTTCTTTAACCTTGTTAGTCCCGGATATTTTGTAATAAGATGAATTGACTGGAAAAAGTAAGAAAAATCTTTTCCGTCACATTTTTAATAAGTTACATAAAAAATGGTGGGACTGACGGGGCGAAAGCATGCCCCGCCGGAGGCGGGAAAGACAAAAGACAAAAGACAAAAGACAAAAGTTGAGGAATCCCGCTCTGCGGGGTAAACTCCGTGACGAAATCCCGCAAAACGGGAATAAAAGACAAAAGACAAAAGTTAAAAGACAAAAGACAAAAGTTGAGGAATCCCGCTCTGCGGGGTAAACTCCGTGACGAAATCCCGCGAAACGGGAATAAAAGACAAAAGACAAAAGGCAAATGGCAAATGGCAAATGGCAAAAGAATTCAATTCTTCAATCTTTTCTAAATCACTTTTATCTTTTAACTTTTATCTTTTGTCTTGTAACATATTTGTTTAATAAACAATAAGTTAAAATGACTAAAAGATACCCTAAATGGCTTTTAAATATCAGGACAAAAGCGTTGAATCTGTTCAGTAAGTATTCTATTCCGAGATGGATGGTTTTTGTCTTTGACAACCTTTCTGTCTTCCTTCTCGTTTTCTTTGCATACCTTCTAAGGTTTAACTTTGATATAGCTGCAATCAATTTTGTAATAATATTTAAACAGAGCCTGGTTGTTCTTTCTGTTTACGCTGTTTTTAGTATTATTTTCCGGTCCTATTCAGGGCTTCTCCGCCATACCACTCTTACAGATGTAAGCCTGATATTTCTTGTTACTACTATTTCTTCGACTTTTTTACTGATACTGACTATCGGCAGCAGATTATTTAACCTGAATATATTTCTATCGTCAATTCCTCTCTCTGTTATTCTGATACATTATGGTGCGATTACGGTTTTTCTCTTTTTTGTCAGGGTCTTTATTAAATTAATTTTCAGGTTTGCTACAAGTTATGGTATGGATAAAAAGAATGTGTTGATTTATGGTGCAGGCGAAATGGGATTTGTGGTCAAGCGCGTTCTTTTAAGCGATCCAAAGGGTGGTTTTAATGTTTCGGGATTTCTTGATGACAACAAGCAACTCCAGGGTAAGAAGATTAATGGTTTACCTGTACATAGTCCTCAGGTTTTATCCACAGGATTTATGACCAGGAATAAAATCAAAACCCTTATTATTGCTGTTAAAGATATATCACCCGGTAAGAAAAGTGAGATCATCAGGACCTCGGTGAGCCTTGATCTTGAAATACTTGAAACTCCCACCATTGATCAGTGGCTGAATGGTCAGCTCCAGGTGCGTCAGCTTCAGAAAGTTAAATTTGAGGACCTTCTCGGGAGAGATCCCATTAGGTTGAACATGGAACTGATAGAGAAAGGATTAAACAATAAGACAATACTTGTAACCGGTGCTGCCGGATCGATTGGTTCAGAAATTGTACGTCAGCTTGCACGTTTTAACATTAAACAAGTAATACTGGTGGACCAGGCTGAGACACCGATGTTTCATCTTGAAAATGAGCTCCGGAAGAAGTTTAGTAACCTGCAATTTGAACTGATTCTGGCAGATGTTACCAGTGCTGAAAAAATGGAACTTATATTTCGGGAATATCATCCGGAAATAGTATTCCATGCAGCAGCATATAAACATGTTCCTCTTATGGAGGATAATCCTCATGAAGCCTTAAGGGTAAATGTGGGAGGTACAAAACTGATCACCAACCTTTCAGTGAAATTCGGGGTTAAAAAATTTGTAATGGTCTCATCAGACAAGTCTGTAAATCCTGTTAATGTTATGGGAGCATCCAAGCGGGTCTGCGAGATGATTGTTCAATCGAAAGCACAGCAGGCCGGAGTGAAGACACAGTTCGTAATTACACGGTTTGGAAATGTGCTGGGTTCGAATGGATCGGTAATTCCCATTTTCAGACAACAGATTAAAGAAGGTGGTCCGGTTACAGTCACACATCCTGAAATAACCCGCTATTTTATGACAATCCCTGAAGCCTGTGAGCTCGTGCTGGAAGCAGGTTTTATGGGTAGCGGGGGTGAAATATTCGTTTTTGATATGGGTGAACCAATTAAGATTGCAGATCTCGCTCATCAGATGATACAACTCTCAGGGCTTGTACCACAGAAAGATATTAAGATTGAATATACTGGTTTGCGACCGGGTGAAAAGTTATACGAAGAGTTGCTTTCAGACAAAGAAAATACTATTCCCACTCATCATCCTAAAATCAAGATTGCGCAGGTTGAAAAGCTTGATGGCCCGGCTCTGCTTTCAAAGATCGACGGTCTGCTTGATAATTTATACAGTCTCTCAAAACATGAAATTGTCAGATTGTTCGGAGAATTGGTACCGGAATACAAATGCGGTAACGGGAAATATAATGAAGTAGAGGTGAGAGGGGAGCGATGATCCACCTTCGCTATATCCTTCGCAAAGCTATGGATGTCAAAGAAAGCTTCGGTGGATAAGAGAGGTGAGAGGTATGCATCTTCAACCGGTCTTTTCTAACTGTCCTGTTTATGTCAATGGTACTTCTGAGAAATCTTTTCAGGAAAAGTTTATACCTGCTTTCAGGCTCAAATATGAATGATGATGACCGCTCCAAAGTACTGGATTTGTTGTATAGAAATTCAAAGAAGCATTTAAATTAATAAAATAGATCGTTATAAAAATCAGCATATCCAGGATTAATATAAAATATTATATATGAACAACTTAGATATTTATAACAAAGTATTTATTGCAAGTTTCAAAGTGAAAGCGAACCAATTGGATACACTAAAATACCGGTCAATTTCAGGCTGGGATTCCATTGGTCACGTGATTATGATCTCTGCATTGGAGGAAGCATTTGAAATTTCATTTGATGCAATGGATATTATTGATTTTTCCTCCTACAATAAAGGCAAGGAGATATTAAGGAAATACAATATATACATCTGATATATTGGATATTATATTTTTGTTATTTAGGATGAATTCAAATTATAAAGTATAATTACTTGGTTTGCTGACTTATTTAAAACAATTTATACATATATAAGACAAGATAACACGGGTAAGTAATTCAGCACAAAATATTTTATTCATTTAAATCAAACATTATGTATACTCGCGATCTTTTACTTTCATTTAAAAACGACATGGCAGCAATTACTTCTGAAGGCAAAAACATGAAGTATGGTGACATCTATGATTTTTCTAAACTGATCTATAGTAAGATTAGTCACAGGTGTCTGATTTTCTCTCTATGTCAGAACCGCCCCGGATCATTATGTGGTTATATTTCGTTTATATTAAATAAAGTTGTACCACTGATGCTCGATGCTTCAATTGATAACGAGTTATTAAATAATTTGATCAAGACATACAAGCCTGAATATCTTTGGTTGCCAGACTATCGTCTCCCTGAGTTTCCCGGGAAACATGTTGAATACTCAGCTGATGATTACTCTCTGGTTAAACTTGAAAATGATAAACCTTATGCTTTAAATAGTGATTTAGCTTTATTATTAACAACATCGGGGAGTACAGGTAGCCCTAAGCTTGTAAGGATCAGCTATGAAAATATTGAAGCAAATGCCAGATCGATTGTGGAATATCTCGCCATTACAAAATCAGAACGGCCAATCACCACAATGCCAATGAACTATTCTTTCGGACTATCCATAATTAACAGTCATTTTCTTGTGGGAGCAACGATCCTTTTAACATCAAATTCCCTGATGGAAAAAGAGTTCTGGGAATTTCTGAAGAGAGAAAGGGCAACATCAATATCAGGAATACCTTATACCTATGAAATTTTGAAAAAACTTCGTTTTTTTCAAATGGAATTGCCTTCACTAACAACTTTAACCCAGGCTGGAGGTAAATTGAATATTGATCTTAATAAAGAATTTGCTGAGTTTTGTTCCCTGAATAACAAGCGTTTTTTTGTAATGTATGGACAGACAGAAGCCACGGCAAGAATGAGCTATCTGCCACATGAATTTGCTCTTTCAAAACTTGGGAGCATGGGAGTAGCAATTCCTGGTGGTGAATTTAGTCTGATTGATGAAAATAAACGACTAATTGAAGGTCCGGAAATAGCTGGCGAATTAGTTTATAAAGGCAAAAATGTTTCATTAGGGTATGCCGAGTGTGGTGATGATCTTTGCCGGGAAGATGAAAATAATGGAACTCTGATCACAGGTGATCTTGCGAAAAGGGACAGTGATAATTTCTATTATATCGTTGGCAGAAAAAAAAGATTTATTAAGCTATTTGGGAATCGAGTCAATCTTGATGAAGCAGAACGCTTGTTAAAGAATATAATTTCAGATTGTGCCTGTACAGGAGAGGATGACAGGATGATTATTTATATAACCGATCCCTCCAGAGAATCGGAAGTACAGGATTACCTGTCCGGAAAGACCGGGATCAATATTCAGGCATTCACTGTAAAGCACATTGATAAAATTCCAAAAAACAGTTCCGGAAAAACTATTTATTCCAGTTTATCAATCAGATGATTGATCTGATCGATGGACCTGATTTTACACTCTTATTATCTGCCCGCACCTTAGTGTTTACCTGCCATTTTTTTAAATAATTATTACTTTCTTTTTATATTTCTTCCACGATTATGAAAAATTCTTAAATAACTCAATAACATGAAAAATTTACTCATTATCGGTGCCCGGGGTTGTGGGCGTGAAGTATTTCATCAAGTTAAAGCATGTGAAGGATATAATACCGAATTCCGGATCAAGGGTTATCTTGATGATAAAACAGACGCATTAAACGATTTTCCTGGATACCCACCCATAATTGATTCTGTTGAAAATTATGAGATTCATACTAATGATGTTTTTGTATGTGCATTAGGTGATGTAAAGTTTAAAAAGAAATATGCTCAGATTATTATTAATAAGGGCGGTGAATTTATTTCTATCATCCCTGCGACAATAAAAATAGGATTAAATACACGAATTGGAAAAGGTTGTATTTTGACCCGGGATGCTATAATTTCCTGCGATGTAACTATTGGTGATTTTGTGTCAGTTCAGGCATATTCTGTTATCGGACATGATGCCCGGATAGGTAATTGGTGCCAGCTGAATTCATTTTGTTTTATTGGAGGAAGTGCAGAATTGGCTGATGAAGTTACTATTAATCCGGGTGCAATTATTCATCCGCACAGGAAAGTTGGTAAAGGTTCAATTGTAGGTGCAGGTGCTTTTGTAACAAAGAATATCGGAGAAAACACGACTGTTTTTGGAAATCCGGCGGCAAAACTAATATGAAACATTTGATATTAATAACTTAAAATTTTTAAATATGGAACTTGACTATTTTATTCGTAATTTTGCTGATCAGTTTGATGATGCTGATATCAGCGTTTTTAGTGCTAAAAGTGCTTTCCGGGACATTGAAAATTGGTCCTCGTTAACTGCTCTTAGTATTATTGCTATGGTTGATGAGGAGTATGATGTGGAGCTAAAGGGCGATGATATAATGAACGCAGTTACAATCGAAGATCTTTATAACATAGTAATAAGCAGGAAGTAATGGCATATTTAGAGGTTCAGAATGTCAGGATTGCAGGTATTTCAGCCTGCGTTCCTAAAAACATTCAGGTAAGTATAAATGTCGAATCTCAGGATTACGATACTGATCAATTTATTGCAACAACCGGTGTCAGGGAAAAGCGATATTCTGAAGATTTTACATCATCCGATTTATGCTTCTTTGCAGCTGAAAAGCTGATGGAGGATCTGGGATGGCAGAAGGATGATATTGACGCACTTATCTTCGTTACCCAAACAGCAGATTACCTCATGCCTGCAACATCATGTATTTTGCAGGACCGGCTTGGATTACTACAGGAATGTTATGCATTGGATATTACACATGGATGTTCAGGCTGGGTATATGGTCTCAGCTCTGCTGCAACCTTGTTAAGTACCGGTATGATGAAAAGAGCTCTGCTATTGGCCGGGGAAGGCAGGAAAAGATCTTTTTCCCCACCGGATCTGCTTTTTGGTAATGCAGGTACAGTAACAGCTTTGGAATATTTTGAAGGAGAAAAAAGTTTTCAGTTTCATTTCGGTACCGATGGCAGTAGATATGATGCAATAATTATTCCGGATGGTGGTTCAAGAAACCGGTTTTCCGAAAAATCGTTGATTTCTGTAGAGATTGAGCCAGGAGTTTTTCGAATGGGGATTCAGTCAAGAATGAAAGGAATGGATGTCTTTTCATTTGGTATTACCAAAGCACCCAAGTCGGTTAAAGAACTTGCTGAAAAATTCAAACTGGATTTAGATACTATTGATTATTTTATTTTTCATCAGGCCAATCTGATGCTGAACGAAAAAATCAGGAAAAAACTAAAGTTACCTGAAGAAAAAGTCCCTTATTCAATCGAAGCATTTGGGAATACTAATTCTGCATCTATTCCACTTACCATTGTGACCAAACTGGGAACGGTACTCAACAATAAAAGATCTGCACTGATAGCATGTGGTTTTGGTGTCGGACTTTCTTGGGGAACTGTTGCGTTCACATTGAATGATCCGTTAATTTCAAATTTGGTTGAAGTTTAAATATTAAAATAATGTATTATAATCCTTATTCCCTTGAAGGTAAAACAATTTTAATTACTGGTGCCTCTTCCGGAATTGGAAGGGTTACAGCAGTTGAATGCTCCAGGATGGGAGCAAAACTGATCATAACCGGCAGAAACAAAGACCGGTTGGATGAAACCTTATCATCATTAAACGGTGATGGACATTTTAGCATAACAGCAGACTTATTAAAAACGGAAGAAATTGATAAACTTGTAGATTCTATTACTGAGATTGATGGTTGTGTAAATAATGCAGGTATCTTCACGTCACAGCTTGTACAATTCATTAGAGAAGCTGATTTACATGAGATAATGCAGGTAAATGTCTTTGCTCCGATATTACTGGTTAAGCAGCTTGTAAAGAAGAAGAAATTGAAAAAGAATTCTTCAATAGTTTTTACATCGTCAATATCCGGAACTTTTGTATGTGCTCCTGGCAATGTGATGTATTCGGCATCAAAAGGAGCAATTAATAATTTTATGAGAAACGCCGCGTTAGAACTATCTGTTAAAAATATTAGATGCAATTCTGTAAATCCCGGTATGGTACATGCAATGTCTTCCCGACTTTCAGAAGAACAAATTAAGAGCAATATGGATAAATATCCGTTAAAGAGATGGGGCAAACCGGAAGAGGTTGCATATGCCATTATATATCTTTTGTCTGATGCCGCTGCCTGGGTAACAGGTTCTTCGTTAGTGATTGATGGTGGTATATCAATTGCATAATTAATTCTTGTGGCTTTTTTAAAGATAAAAAATGTTGCCATACGCGGTGTTTCAGCCTGTGTTCCAAAGAAGGTTGTGAACAACGATGAATCGCTTCTTTTAACAGAGATAGAAAAGCAGCGTTTTTATGATAGTGTCGGTATCTACAGGAGACGCTGCGCAGACGAGGGTATGACTACTGCTGATCTGTGTTTTATGGTAGCGGAAAGCATCATTAAAGAACTGAATTGGGATAAATCGGAAGTAGAAGCGCTTATTTTTGTAACACAAACACCTGATTACAGAAATCCTGCAACATCCTGCATCTTGCAGCACAGGCTTGGACTGCCTGATACCTGCCAGTCTTTTGATGTTTCGATGGGCTGCAGCGGTTATATATATGGTCTTTCCATTATTTCAAGTATAATGTCTTCAGGTTATGTGAAAAAAGCGTTGTTACTTGTGGGAGATACGGCTTCATTGACGTCATCACCGGAAGATAAAAGCAGAGTCATGTTATTTGGAGATGCCGGTACAGCAACGGCATTGGAATATGATGAGACAGCTGAAGAGATTGCAGTCCAACTTGGTACAGATGGATCGGGCTATAAAACCATTATAACGCCGGACAGTGGATTTAGAAACCGTGTAACACCTGCATCTTTCAGAATGGAAGATTTTGGCAACGGGATTAAAAGAGCCAGGGTACATACTCTAATGGATGGTCTTGGAGTATTCTCATTCGCAATTAGACGTGCTCCACAATCGGTTAATGAGCTCTGCGATTATTTCAGCATCAAAAAGGAAAATGTAGATTATTTCCTGTTTCATCAGGCCAATATGATGATGAACGAAATGATCCGCAAGAAACTAAAATTACCTATTGAAAAAGTTCCATATCATTTGAAAGATTTTGGAAATACAAGCTGTGCATCCATCCCTTTGCTTATGGTAACAAATTTGAGGAATGAATTGAAATCTAAAGAAATATCAGCAATTCTTTGTGCATTTGGAGTTGGTCTCTCATGGGGCAGTATTTTCATCAGATTCAATAGAATAATCTGTCCTGATTTACTGGAACTTTAAACAAATTAACAGAATGCTTTTTAACTCAATAGACTTTGCAATATTCTTGCCGATTGTTTTTGTACTGTATTGGTTTGTGACGAAAAAAAACTTGAAGCTGCAAAACTGTCTAATTGTTATTGCGAGTTATTTTTTTTATGGATGGTGGGATTGGAGATTTTTATCATTGATACTATTTAGTACAATTATTGACTATTCAGTTGGACTCAGACTCTCAAAGGAAGAAAATCAAACAAAAAGGAAAATTTTACTCTGTACAAGTATAATTGTAAACATCGGGTTTCTTGGTTTCTTTAAGTATTATAACTTCTTTCTTGACAACTTTTTAACTGCTTTTTCATTTTTTGGTACGGAGATAAAAGCAAATTCATTAAATATTATATTACCTGTAGGTATTAGTTTTTATACCTTCCAGACGATGAGTTACTCTCTTGATATTTATAAGCGAAAACTTGAACCAACTAAAGACTTTGTGGCGTTTGCAGCTTTTGTGAGTTTCTTTCCACAATTAGTAGCTGGACCGATTGAGAGAGCAAAAAACCTTCTTCCTCAATTTTATACAAAACGTGTATTTGATTATGGGAAAGCTGTTGATGGCATGCGACAAATCCTCTGGGGTCTATTTAAAAAAATTGTAATTGCCGATAACTGTGCAGTCTATGCTAATTTGATTTTTAATAATTCAGAAGACTATTCTGGCAGCACATTGGTCTTAGGAGTATTGTTTTTTGCATTTCAAATTTATGGGGACTTTTCTGGCTATTCAGATATAGCAATCGGAACTGCACGATTATTCGGATTTAATATCATGAGAAACTTTGCTTTTCCATATTTTTCAAGAGATATTGCAGAATTTTGGAGACGCTGGCATATTTCCCTTTCGAGTTGGTTTAGAGATTATCTTTACATTCCATTAGGTGGTAGTAGAGGTGGATTGTGGATGAAAGTAAGAAACACATTTATAATTTTTATAGTGAGTGGTTTTTGGCACGGAGCGAACTGGACTTTTATCGTTTGGGGAGCATTAAATGCTATTTACTTTCTACCTTTGTTACTCACAAATAAAAATCGAAACCATTTAGAAATAGTTGCTCAAAGCAAATCCTTACCAACACTAAAGGAATTATCTCTAATGCTGCTTACTTTCAGTTTAACAGTATTTGCCTGGATTTTTTTCAGAGCCGATAACATTGGTCATGCAGCAAGTTATATTTCAGAAATCTTTTCTTACTCATTGTTTACTATACCTCATTTTGCAGGAATGCGTAAATCATTATTAACAATTATACTGGTATTACTTTTTGTGCTTATTGAATGGCATGGTAGAGAGGAGCAATTTGCAATCGCACATCTGGGGTTAAAGTGGAAGAAACCATTACGATATGCAATGTATTATGCAATTATCATTGCGATTTTTTGGTTTGGTGGCGAAAAACAGCAATTCATTTATTTTCAGTTTTAAAAAACACAAATAATGCAATTGTTTATTAAAAAAATTGTATTATTTTTCTCAATACCGTTTTCAATTGGGTTTGTCTTTTACGTGATTCTCTCATTTATACTTAGTTCATTATTAAAAGGATATAAACTTGATTCAAACATTAGAGAAATATTCATAGGAGATTCTCATATTACTGCAGCAATCGATGACAATTTAATTAAAAACAGCAAGAATTTAAGTCAGAATGCCGAGGCATTTCTTTACTCCTATTTTAAACTAAAAGTAATTTTAGAATCAAATCCTGAAATAGAAAGAGTTTATTTGGGATACAGCTATCACAATATATCGAGCTACCAAAAGGGGTTATACTCTAATTTTATTTACTCAAGATATTTTTTTATTCTTCCATTAACTGAGCGAATAAAACTTGTGAAAGGAAATATAAGAAAGTTTCCTTTATATCTTACAATTATTATCAAGTCAGGAGTAAAAAATTTATTAACCAAAGGGGATTACACTTTTTTAACCGACTATGTAGAAGCTTATAAAAATAGGTCTGCTTCCAAAGAGTCAATGGATAAAATAATAAATTATTATTTTTACACAAACGGCAAATTAAAAGACCTTTCAACTATCAACTTGTTTTATTTCCACAAAATAATTCACTTATGTAAAACTTATGATGTTGAGCTAATAATTATTAATACACCATTACATTCATATTTTAGAAGTAAAATACCCAATTATTATATTAATAATTATAATTATTTTATAGATATAAATCAGCTAAAAGTGATAGATTTAAGCACCTTGCCGTTAAATGATGAATGTTTTTGGCCCGATGGAGATCATCTATCAAAAAAAGGACGTTTGTTGATATCAAAAGAATTTAATAAACAAAAAGCACAAATACACTCCAAATGAAAAAGAATTACTTTCATTGAATAGCAAAACAACAGGATTATTTTGCATTGGATACTTTGTATATTATTTCTTGGTAGTAGAGTTATAGAAAATTGAATAGTATAATCAAATAATAATGTTACAAGATGAAAATAGGAATTTTTTGTTTATTTTTTTTATTAGTTTCTAAAATAGCCTTTTTACAAAGCTGCACGGAGGTCCAACAAAAGGAATATCCTGACAAATCGGTGGATATTGTACTTCCGCTTCCGCATAAGACTGGTGGAAAACCTCTTATGCAGGCATTGAATGAAAGAAAGACGGTAAGGTCGTTTACCAGTGATACTCTCACAAGGCAATTGCTCTCAGATCTTCTCTGGTCTGGCTGGGGTATTAACCGCAAGGATAATAAGCGAACTGCACCATCCGCATCAAATCATCAGGAAATAGATGTTTACGTGGTTTTGCCTGACGGACTGTACCTCTATGATGCAGAACTAAACTCTCTAAAACAAATCCATAACAGGGACATAAGGAAGTTTTGTGGTACTCAGGATTTTGTTGCCGATGCCCCCCTTAACCTTGTATTTGTAGCCGATATGGTTAAAAAGGGATTTAAAGAGGGTGAGAAGATAGCTGACTCTGATCTTTTATTGACATATGCAAATACAGGATTTATTGCTCAGAATATCTATCTGTATTGTGCATCTGAAAACCTTGGTTGTGTTGTAAGAGCCTTGATTTCAAAAGATGAGCTTGCTTCTGAAATGGGATTGAGAAAGAACCAGAAGATTATTCTTTCCCAGACTGTTGGTGTACCAGCGAAAGAATAGGCTTAAGAAATATTAAATGGTTAATTAAGCCAGCAGATTTCTAGTCGATTTAGGAATTATTTCCTTTTGATTATTTGAATAACTAATATATGTCTCTCAAACAAAAAGCTGTCTCAGGCGTTCTTTGGAGCTCTGTTGACAATTTTGCTACCCAGGGCATTGCATTTGTTGTAGGAATTATACTGGCCAGGTTACTTGAGCCAAAGGAGTTTGGGTTAATCGGTATGATTACAATTTTTATTGCTGTTTCCGAATCTTTCATCAGAAGTGGATTTTCTGAAGCATTAATACGTAAGAAGGAATGCACCCGGGATGACTATTCGACAGTCTTTTTTTATAACCTCTTTGTCGGTTTAATATTTTTTAGTCTTTTATACCTTTCTGCTCCTGCAATCAGTAATTTCTTTGAAGAACCTGATTTAAAAAATATAATACGGGTATTATCGCTGGTGCTGATAATAGATTCACTGACCATAATTCAGAATGCCATTCTTGCCAGGCGTGTTGATTTTAAATTACTTACCCGTATTTCCATTATTGCATCAACCGGTTCCGGTATATTTGCAATTATATTAGCTTATAAAGGTTATGGGGTTTGGAGCCTGGTGGCTTTGACAATAACAAAGCAAGCCCTGCGATCATTATTTTTATGGCTATGGAACCGGTGGCGGCCTGCTTTGATTTTCAGTAAGAGTTCATTTGCCGAGTTGTTTGGCTTTGGCAGCAAATTGCTCTTCAGCGGTCTGATTGATACAATTTACCAGAATATTTATTATCTGATCATCGGGAAATACTTTTCTGCAAGGGAACTGGGATTTTATACCAGGGCAAATAATTTCAGCAATTTCCCGTCTCGTAATATTAATATGGTTATGAATCGTGTAACCTATCCGGTTTTGGCTCAAATGCAGGATAATCCTGTGTTGCTAAAGGAGGGCTACAGAAGAATTATAAGGAGCATAATGCTGGTGACTTTTGTTATGATGCTGGGATTGGCAGCAGTTGCTGAGCCAATGGTAATTACATTAATTGGTGAAAAGTGGAGACCTTCGATAATTTATCTCCAGATGCTCTGTTTTGCCGGTATGCTTTATCCTTTACATGCATTAAATCTAAATATGCTTAAAGTCCAGGGGCGTTCCGATCTGTTTCTTAAACTTGAGATAATTAAAAAAGCACTGGCAATACCTGTAATTATTATTGGTGTTTTGTTCGGGATCAAGATCATGATAATTGGGATGATCTTCAATTCATTTGTAGCATATTATCTCAATAGTTACTGGTCAGGCAAATTTATTGGATACAGTATGAAGAAACAGGTAATAGATATCACACCTTCCTTTCTGTTGGCTGCAGGAATGGCGATAGCGGTCTTTATAATGGGATATTTCCTTAAAACTTCTTACCTGATAACTCTGATCCTGCAGGTGATACTTGGGGCAGTGCTTGTTTTTGGATTCTGCGAACTTTCCAAGATGCCGGATTATATTTATATAAAACAAATTGTAGTTGAAAAAGTATTCAGAAGAAGAAAATCATGAATTCACTTGATAAACCCATCTATGTCACCAAACCGGTTTTACCGCCATTGGAAGAATTTACAGAATATCTGAAGCAAATATGGGACAATAAGATACTTACCAATAATGGACCTTTTCATCAACAATTTGAAAGGGAACTTGCCGAATACCTGGGGGTTAAATATCTTTCGCTTTTTGCCAATGGCACTCTTGCCCTGGTGACAGCTCTGCAGACTTTGCGGATTACAGGGGAAGTAATAACAACTCCCTTCAGCTTTGTTGCGACAACTCATTCATTATGGTGGAATAATATAAAACCTGTATTTGCCGATATTGAACCGGAATATTTTAATCTTAACCCCGACAGGGTTGAAGCGGCTATCACCCCGCAGACCACTGCAATAATGCCTGTTCATGTGTATGGTAATCCATGCAGGGTGGAACGATTTCAGCAAATCGCCGATACATACGGATTGAAGCTGATTTACGATGCCGCTCATGCATTTGGAGTAAAGATCAATGGAAACTCGGTCCTCAATTATGGTGACCTTTCAGTGATGAGCTTTCATGCCACCAAGGTTTTTAACACTTTTGAAGGAGGTGCGATTGTCTGTCATGATGAAGCTACAAAGAAAAGAATAGATTATCTTAAAAACTTTGGATTTGTTAATGAGACGACAGTTGTTATTCCCGGGATCAATGGTAAAATGAATGAAGTTCAGGCTGCGATGGGTCTTCTTCAGATAAAATATGTTGATGAGGCTATAAGAAAAAGAAGAGAAATTGCGCAGTATTATCGTGAAGGTTTACAAAGTATTGAGGGAATCAGATTTTTGAATGATGTTGAGGGTGTGGAACATTGCTATTCATATTACCCTGTTTTAATTGATAAGGATAAATATGGAAAGGCACGTGATCATGCTTATGAATTGCTGAAACAACATAACATTTACGGAAGACGCTATTTTTATCCGTTAATCAGCCAGCTCCCGACTTACAGGGGATTAGAATCAGCAAAGCCAGGAGCAATGCCTGCTGCCGAAAAAGTAACAGAACAAGTACTATGCTTGCCAATCTACCCTGATTTGCAGAAAGAAGCAGCTAACAGAATTATTTATATCCTCAAAAAGGAGAGGATATGAAAATCGCCATAATGCAGCCCTATTTTTTCCCTTATATCGGATACTTTCAGCTAATGAAAGCGGTTGACGAGTTTATAGTATATGAAGTTAAAACTGAGTTAATTTCTTTAAAGGCGAAAACAAGTGAGTATAAAATGAAGTTAAAAATTAATATATTCAGATGAAGGTTGGCATTTTAGTTACTGCAATAGGCTCATTTTCAGGCAATGCCATAATTGCATCTTTAAAGAAAATGAAAGAGTTTTATGTTTTCGGATGCGATATTCATCCTTCTATCTGGCATACCGGATCTGCAGAATACAAAAAAGTATTCAGGGTACCTAAGGCTTCAGATGCCGAAGTATATATTTCAGCAATAATAAGGATTTGTGAGGATCATGAAATTAAATTCATAATACCGACTATTGATGTTGAGATTGATGTATACAACCTCAACAGGAATATTTTTAAAGAAAGAAACATAATACTTTGCATCCCGGGCAGTAAAACAATTTCTGTCGCCAGGAATAAGTATAATCTAAGCACGTTCTTTAAAGAAAATTCATACTTTAAAACAATCCACATCTATCGGTCGGTAACAGAAGTGATTGAAAACCCGACATTCCCTTACGTAGCCAAACTTTTTAACGGACGTAGCAGCGAAGGCCTTAAATACATTTATGACATAGAGGAATTAGAACTTGTCTTTAACAGGGGAAATTATATTGTGCAGCCATTTATACCAGGTGATAACTATACGGTTGATTATATAAGAAATTCAGCCTCAGGTACCGATTATTCTGTTTCCCGTCATGAGCTGTTAAGAACAAGCAATGGAGCCGGAATTACTGTCCGGATGATTCATGATCCGTTCCTATCCGAGGCAGCATCATTTATAGGAAGAAAAATAAATGTTAACGGCTGTGTGAACTATGAGTTTATTAAAGCTGAAGACGAATATTATCTGATGGATATTAATCCACGCTTTTCAGCGGGTATCGCATTTACAGCTAAAATTGGGTATGATCTGGTAAAAAGCCATTTGAATTGTTTTAGAGATAAAGATATTGAAAAACCTGTTGAGTATCCTGAAATGATAATTGTAAAATCATATATAGAAACAATAATGTCCGTTGAAAAAGAATAAGAAAACACTTGATTTCGTTTATTACGGATAATCTATTTTTAAAAATATTATTATGAATTTAAGAACTGAAGCGGAAATAATTAAATGCTGGTCTCCCCAAAGCAAGCCTTTAGTCTCAATTGTATGCGCCACTTATAATCAGGAAAAGTATATTGAAGATGCAATTAAAGGTTTTCTTATACAGGAAACAAATTTTCCTTTTGAAATAATTATCCATGACGATGCATCAACTGACGGAACTCCGGGAATTATTAAGGAATATGCAGGGAAATATCCCAAATTGATCTTTCCAATATTTCAAACTGAAAATCAATTCTCAAAAAAAATAAGCGTATGGAGTGATATAACTTTCCCTCTTTCACGTGGTAAATATATTGCAATCTGTGAAGGTGACGACTATTGGACTGACCCTTTCAAACTTCAAAAACAGGTGGATTTTCTGGAAGCTAACCCGGAATACTCATTATGTGTTGGCGGTTTTACACGATTAGTAGAAAACACTCAGGAAACCTCCGTCATTATTAAAAATTTAAAAGAAAATGATTCCGGAAAGAACGGCTATACATTTTCATTGTATGAAATGCAGAAAAGCTGGATTACCAAGACTTTAACTTCGGTGTTCAGAAAAGACCTTCATGATCAGACTAATTTTTCTGATTATAAACATCTACGCGACATTCACTATTTTTATCATCTGATCAGGAACCATAAAGGATTTTATTTTACGGAAAATTTTGGTGTTTACAGAATCCATGAGGGGGGTGTTAACAGCATGAAACAGGGAAGAGTGAACTTTAATGCTGCATACAATTGTTATAAAGAGATGTATGAAAAAAATAAGGATGAATTTACACGGATCATGAACCGCCGTCACACTCTGGGATTGCTGAATTATAATCTTTATAATAAATATCCCGGAAATACCTGGATAAGGAATATCAGCCTTTTTTTTGAAGCAGTAAAATTAACTAGGGTATTAACCGAAGTAAAGTACCTCTTTACTGCTTTTATCCCTTCTGATTTAAAAACTAAGCTTATGGACATATAATGAAGATCACGATTGTAGCCGGTGCCAGGCCTAACTTTATGAAGATCGCACCCATCATTCATGCTATCGAAAGACAAAAGATAAAAGACAAAAGTATAAAGTACAGGCTGGTTCATACAGGGCAGCATTATGATAAGAATATGAGTGACGCTTTTTTCAGGGACCTGAATATACCCGAACCGGATGTTAACCTTGGTTGTAATGGAGGTACCCAGGCTGAACAGACTGCAGCAATTATGGTTGCTTTTGAGAAAGAACTAATTGCACACCCGGCAGATCTTGTTATGGTCGTTGGTGACGTCACATCAACCATGGCCTGCGCAATAGTTGCAAAGAAACTGAATGCGAAAGTTGCACATGTTGAAGCCGGCATTCGTTCTTTTGACCTTACGATGCCTGAAGAGATCAACCGTATGGTAACCGATACTCTTACGGATTATTTTTTTACCACTACAGAGCTGGCAGGAGCTAATCTCAGAAAGAACGGAGTAACTGATGACAGGATCTTTTTTGTTGGCAATGTGATGATCGACACCCTGCTTGCTAACCGTCACAGGTTTAAAAAACCAAAAATCTGGGATGGAATCGGTCTTGAAAAAGGCAATTACCTGGTAATTACCCTGCACAGGCCCAATAATGTGGATAACGAATTACAGCTCAAATCACTACTCGAAGCTATTATTGGTTCATCACGCGGTATCCCAGTCGTTTTTCCTGTTCACCCCAGAACCGCTAAAGTAATACAGTCTCTCCGTCCCTCAGTCTCTGTGTCCCTCAGTCTCTCCGTCCCTCCGTCCCTCATTCCCTCAGTCCCTCAGTCTCTCAGTCTCTCAGTCCCTGAGTCTCTTCGTCTCACAGAACCTCTCGGTTATCTTGAATTCAATTATCTTGTTGAAAACGCAAAGGCTGTCATAACTGACTCCGGTGGTATTACCGAAGAAACAACAGTAATGGGAATACCATGTATTACTCTGCGTGACAACACCGAGCGCCCTGAGACGATCACTATCGGTACTAACGAGTTAATCGGAACTGATCCATCAGCAATAAAGCCAGCGTTGGATAGGTTATTTGCGGGCAAGTGGAAAAGAGGTGGTATACCGGAATTATGGGATGGAAAAACGGCTAATAGAATCGTGCAAAACTTAATAGTCCTTGAATGATGATTAAGGAACGGACGGTAATTTTACTAAAAGGCTGGAAATTTAGAGCCTTAATATACCTTTTGCTTTTTTTAGGACTGGCTTTATATTTAGTCTTTTATATAGATTCTATTCGTTTCTTTAATTTTAAGAAAACTTTATTAAGCTTTAAAAACCCGGTTGAAATAGTCGGATTTGAAAGAATTGTGAATGAAATTTCTCCTGATAATGGACTTCATGCAAAACTTGAAATAATCTCCGGTAACCCTTACCTGAAAATGGACGGTTTTGAAAAGGAATTACTGAATACAGGCAATTCTAATATTGGCAAAAGAAAAGCTCTCCACCCAACTTTGAATCTGGCACTTTTTTGTATGGGGTATGCAAGCGATTTTTTACTTGAACATTATCAAAACAACACCCTGTGCCCACGGGAAGTAGAAATGCTTGAAAATGTTTATTTGTGTGTTTATAAAGAGATTATCAACCCAATTTCACTCAATAGCATGAGTGTAAATGATCATGCTGTTTCGGAAAGAATTCAATTTATTTTGTTGTTCGCAGCATATTTAAAAGAATATTATCCGCATAAAAAGGAATTATTGAGCCGGCTTTCAAAAGATTTTAATATCTGTCAAGGATTTCTGATTAATAAAAAGTTTTTTACCTGGCAAACCAATCATGGTATTATGCAATTAAGAAGTCTAGCCCAAGTGGCTTGTGGAATCCGGAATGATATATTAAAGGATTCTGTTTTGGTCATTTTTGACAAGAGATTGACTGATATTATACCATACCATATTGGGCATGATGGAGCGATTTATGAGGGAGCTTCCGGGTATTGGCTTTATATTTATAACCAGTTTTCAAAAATAACAGGGATAAAAAGCGTTGAAAACCTGAAATCAGTCGCTTTATTAAAAGAAGAACTGAAGAAATCCCAAAAATTTATTGGTACGGTTACAACCAATAATGGTTTTCTACAAGGAATGGGCGATAGCTATTCGATATTTGATCCTGATATTCCAAAATACAATTCAATTCAGAAGAACAGATATTTCCGGTTCTCAAATGAATTGATAGGAGCAAACTGGTCAAATGGGAATTATAATTGTGGCGTTCTGTTTGTATCACTTAATTCGCCGCCCAATGCTCATAAACTACCGGAGGATCTGGCTGTTTATTTATACATTAATCATCCAGTCTTCTCTAATACCGGTACTTTTTCACATGATATGTCTTCAGAAAGATTATTTTTTAAAACCGAAGAATCTCAATCAACTGTAAGGATACTTGGTCAGACATTTAAAGAACCTGCATATTCAAAACTATTTATTAAAGATTTCAATTCAGATAATAACACTTTGATTGCAATCGGCAACAAGCAATATTTAGACGATAAATCAATTACACGATTGTTAAAGATTAATCCAGAGGGGGAAGTATATATCAAAGACAGCACTGATAAAGAAAATACATTGGTAGCTTACTACAATGTACATCCGGATATCAGAGTCAAGAAAATAAGCAACTCAGAGATCTTGATGGGCACGGTTGATTCAGTCGATCTTTCCTTTCTCTCTAATAACCGCATTGAAACTATAGATGGTTATATCAGTGAAAAAAAGGAAGAACTTACTAAAATAAAAAGAATAAAGATTACGGGTAATCCTATTGAGGTGAGGATTCTTTTACCCGAATTGGTACTTAGTGAAAATATGAAAGTAATAACCGGTAATTCAGATAATAATAATAGGTTTTATATTGCAGGTAGGTTAGAATCAAAATACGGTAACAAAAAGACCAATAAAAATCCAAAAGAACTATTTATTACCAGGTCTAAGGTTTTTCTATTGTTTTTATTTGTTTTTATCTCCGTAAGTGAGATTTATGTTTTTCAGAAGATAAATAAAAATGAAAGGCGTTCTAAATAACTACAAGAAAATTCTGATTGTCTCAGGCAGATTTTATCCGGCTATTTCGCCAAGAGCATATCGTGCTACAGAACTTGCTAAAGAATTAGCCAGGCAAGGACATGAGGTAACTGTTTGTTTTCCAACAGAAGGAAGAGATTATTCACCATACGAAATTGAAAATAATTTAAAAATTATAAACCTTGGACCGCTGAAATGGAAAGGTATAAGACTTAAAGGAAGGAGTATAGAATTATCAATCAGGAGAGCAATCAGAAGAGGGTTGCAGTTATTACTTGAATGGCCTGTAATTGAAATTATGTTTAAAGTAGCAAAAAAGCTCAAACATGAAAATGGATTTGATTTATTAATTTCAATCGCTGTGCCTCATCCTATACATTGGGGAGTTGCAATGGCTCGTAAGAATGACAAGAAAATTGCTGATTGCTGGATAGCTGATTGTGGTGATCCTTACATGGGGGATACTACAGATTCTTTTCGTAAAATTTTCTATTTTAAATATGTGGAAAAATGGTTTTGCCGCAAAGCTGACTTTATAACAATTCCCTTTGAAGGTGCAAGATCAGCTTATTATCCGGAATTTCATGATAAAATAAGAATTATACCACAGGGATATCAGCTTGATAATCTGAATATTCCGGAATACAAAAAAGTTTTTGATTACCCGGTTTTTGCATATGCCGGAACTTTTATCCCGGGGAAGCGTGACCCCGGACCAATGTTAAATTTCTTATCAACCTGCTACATGGAATTCAGATTTGTAGTCTATACTTCTCAGCCAGGAATACTTACACCTTTTAAAGGAATTCTTGGAGAGAAGCTTGAAATTAGGGAAAGTACTCAACGTGAGGAATTACTGGTATCCTTATCAGAGATGGATTTCCTAATTAATCTGGATAATAATACGCATACTCAACTTCCGAGCAAGCTCATTGATTATGCGATTACCGGAAGGCCTGTTCTAAATATTACCTCAAAGACGGACTTTTCTGATCTGCTGGAGTTTTTGAACGGAAATTACAGAAGTAAAATGGACCTGGAGTCCCCGATGAATTATGATATAAGAGTGGTTGCAAAAAAATTCACCCGGCTTCACGCTACTGATTGAATGGAAGAACAAGCAATACAGAGTAAAAAATACAAAATTACGGACAGACGTCAGGAAGGGCTTAATTATTATATAAGTTTTTTTGTCTGGCCTTTTGGCGTTTTGCTGGCTGCATTAAGACATTGGGACCGGCCATGGTCAAAGAATGTTTTCTGGATTTTCTGCATTTTTTTTGGATACACTTTTATTATAGGAAAATTAGTTAGTGATGATGCGGCCAGACATGCAACGGTATTTATTGAATATGCCCGTTCTGATTTGAGTTTGAGAGAGCTTTGGAGTTCTTTTTATTCTGAAAGTTCCAACTATGTTGACATTGCTTCTCCGCTGATCAGTTATTTAGTATCACGTATAACTAATAACCCTTCAATACTTTTTGCAGTATTTGGATTAATCTTTGGGTATTTTTATTCAAGAAACATATGGTACGTTCTTGGTCAGATGAAGGGGAAGATTACAGGCATTGTAGTATTATATATTCTGACTTTTGCTTTATTTATTCCTATCTGGGTTATCGGTAACTTCAGAATGTGGGCAGCTGCTCAGATTTTCCTTTTTGGAGCTCTTCCCTATCTCTTGGAAGGTAATAGTAAAAGGTTATTTTGGTCGGGAGTTTCATTTCTCTTTCACTTTTCATTTCTGTTTCCCTTAGTCGTTTTATTTTTATTTATTTTCTTAAAAAACAGACTCAACATATATTTCGTATTTTTTATTGTTACGGCCTTTATTAAGGAAATAGATCTGCAATGGGTAGGATCGGCACTATCATTTCTTCCTGATATTTTCGACTCAAAGATTTCGGCATATACTAGTCCTGTATATGCTGAACTAGAACTCATTGATGACCAATCGTACAATTGGTATATAGTTTACTCAAATGTAGGCATCAGGTGGGTTACTTATACATTTGTTTTGTTTGTATATTTTTTTAGCAGGAAAATACTAAACGGCTTTCCGAACCTAACTACCCTTTTTAACTTTTCACTTTTATTTTATGGCTGTGCTAACATATTTAGTCTTGTACCTTCCGGGGGAAGATTTCTTATTTTGGCCTGTACTTTTATGTTTGCCTTTTTTATTATTTTTATGACTTCATTACCCAAAATCAGGGGATCACTATTATTAGAAGTGTTAACTATACCTCCCCTTTTACTTTTTTGTGTAGTAAAATTAAGGGGAGGAATGGATTATTATGGCTTCATGACCATTATTGGTAATCCTATAATAGCATCATTTAATATAGATACCTACCCTCTTATTACGGGAATTAAACAGCTTATTTTTTAACCAATTTCCGGTACCTATTACCTTTATTTGAAGATTTGAATTCTTAAAGCATAGCAGAAAGCGAATATTTAGTCATTGTTGAATTAGGAGATTTAATCACCAATGAAGCGAAAAACTGTAACTTTCCTGATCCTTTAAATGAATTTTAGCAATTCTAAAAGAGTATTATCAAGACATATATTAAATTTTCCTGGCTGGCGTACATATCATAAAATTGTTGTAATCGAGTCTGACGATTGGGGAAGTATAAGGATGCCATCAAAAAGGGTATATGAAAAATGCTTAAAAGCAGGTTACCCAGTTAACAGAACCGAATACGAACGCTACGATTCAATACTGAGCCAGGATGATCTGGAATTGCTTTTTGATCTTCTAACTGGTTTTAGAGATAAAAACGGCAATCATCCAGTTATAACAGCCAACTGTGTAGTGGCTAACCCGGATTTTGAGAAAATTAAGCAAGCTAATTTTGAGAATTATTACTATGAATCGATCAAAGATACCTTCCGGCGGTATCCTAGACATGTCAATAATTTTAAAATCTGGCAGGAGGGAATGAAAAGCAAAATATTTTATCCTCAATTCCATGCCAGGGAACATTTAAACGTTAGCCTCTTTATGGATGCCCTCTACAAGGGGGACCGTGATGTTCATTTTGGTTTTGATAATGAGATGCCGGGAATCATTCCCCGGGGAACTGAAGTAAGAGGTAACATTTATATGGATGCTGCGAATTACCATTCTTTTAAGGACAAATCAGAAAAACTAGCCATTTTTCTGGAAGGTCTAGATTTATTTGATAAGCTGTTTGGATACAGATCTGTAACCATTATTCCTCCTAACTACACCTGGAGTCCTGATTATAACGAATCGGTTCTCGAAAAAGGAGTAAAGTTTTTTCAGAGCATCCGTAAGATACGTGAGCCGGTTCCGGTCGGTAAACATAAATATCATTCAGTTTATATTGGAAAGAAGAACAATCTAGGTCAGGTTTATTTGATGAGAAATGTTTTGTTTGAGCCTTCAATGTTTAAATTAGGAATAAAAGATCCTGTAAGCCGGTGTCTGTCCGATATAGAAATTGCCTTCAGAATGCATAAGCCGGCGGTGATAAACAGCCATCGTATTAATTATGCTGGTTTTATTGACGAAGTCAATCGCGACCGAACCTTGAAAATGTTACATCAAATTCTTTCTACAGCACTCAAACTTTGGCCTGATATTGAGTTTAAGACCTCTGACCAATTAGGTACATTAATAAATCAGGATGCAGTTAGCGCAATTAATTAATATTATAGGGTTCGGATCTTTGAGGAATAAACTGAGGGATCACAGCTATTATGTTTTGAACCATGGGATATTTTAAAAACAAAAAAGAAATAAGTATGAAAATAGCGATTCAATATAATAACATGCATTTCAGTCAGGGCTGGGTAGATTACTTACATGAAAACAATATTGATTATAAAATTGTTAATTGTTATGATACAAATATCATAGAGCAGTTGAATGATTGTGATGCACTGATGTGGCATCACGATCATATGAGTTCAAAAGATACCCGATTCGCTAAACAATTACTTTATTCACTTGAAATGGCAGGTAAAGTAGTGTATCCTGATTTTCGAACGAATTGGCACTTCGACGACAAATTAGGCCAAAAGTATTTACTTGAGGCTATTGGCGCTCCAATGGTAACGTCGTATGCTTTTTATTCAAAGCAGGATGCGATTAAATGGATCAAAAAAAACTCTTTCCCTAAAGTATTTAAACTTAGGGGCGGATCAGGTTCGGATAATGTCAGGTTGGTGAAAACCCGGAAAGATGCTCTTCGATTGATTAATAAAGCATTTGGGAGAGGTTTCAGTCGATATAACGCCTGGAGGAGTTTAAAAGAACGGTGGCGAAAATATAGAGCTGAAAAAATGAAGTTAAAAGAGGTTTTTGATGGGCTTGCCAGGTTAATTATACCTACTCGTTATTCCTATATTCAAGGGAGGGACCGTGGATACATCTATTTTCAGGATTTTATTCCAGATAATACACACGACATCAGGGTCACTTATGTTAACCACAGGTGTTTTGCCCTTCGCAGAAGAGTGCGGCCGGGTGATTTCAGAGCATCAGGCGGCGGTATGATTGAATATGATATGGCACAAATTCCTGAAAAGGCCTTAAAGATAGCTTTTGATGTAGCAAATAAACTTAACCTTCAAAGTGCAGCTTTTGATTTCGTCACTCTTAACGGAGAGCCAAAAATTACCGAAATGAGTTATGGTTTCGGCTATGATAAAGATCAATTTAATCACGGCTACTGGGATGAAAACCTGAACTATTATCCAGGCACCTTTGACCCCTATG
>Ga0315543_1001562_pt1 | contig 24388 bp, 20 predicted proteins | sample SalMarSW160210MG_2_FD_203098 | JGI IMG/M metagenome (GOLD analysis project Ga0315543, IMG submission 203098) | Salt marsh sediment microbial communities from the Plum Island Ecosystem LTER, Massachusetts, United States - Salt Marsh Sediment SW1601-210 ... | reverse complement strand
GGTTCTATGGCATTTGAAGTCCTTCAGGATAAATCCTTTTGCATAACTTCCGGTAGCTTTTTTTCTACCCGGGATAATTTAACTACCTCAGTTGTGCAAGGGTGGATACTACCATGTTCTTTTCCTCTCCTGAATTGTTAAAGAATCTATGCCTTGCTTTTCAATTGGGCTAACCTCTGCTTAGCATCCTCCACCTCAGGTATCCCCGGGTCGGCATCCTTCCAGATTTCAAGAAATTCCGCATATTTTTCAATTGCTTTTTTATTCCAGCTAGAGTTCTCGTAAGCCAAGCCCAATAGGTAATGAGCTTTCACCGCCCAGATTGCAAAAGTTGCTCTAATATCATCATATCTCGAAAGTGCCTTCTCCAACTCAGCCACAGCCTCACCCAGTCTGTCTGACTCCATACAGGCTTTAGCAAGAAAAAACCGCCCCTGAAAATATCGCACATCAAAGAACTCGGGAGGTGATACTTTGGTTGCGGAAATTCTTCATACGAAAAAGAATCTTAAGGACTTAATTAAATGGAGATTTAGAAGACCCCACCCCCTTTGTTCCCCCTCTCCACTTCATGTTGAAAATCCCGCCAGAGGCGGGGGATAGGGGGTGAGGTAAAAACAGCCGAAGTTTCTTCCTGTGGCAAATATAAGCTTATGCATTAGCAACTCTTTTGGATTCATCCTGAAGGAGAAAAACCTTATTTTACAACAATGACGAATTCAGAATGCAAAAAATTAGGTTTCTGCCAAAAAAGATCGCAATGTACCCTCTTCGGTTTTCATTTAATGGGTGCTACAGGTCGGATGCCCGGCTCTGTACGAGCCAGCGCCATGTCATGAGCCAAATAGACCATCAGCACATCTGTGTCATCGAGTTTGTCTCCATTTCCAGGATTACCTCCTCGGTTGCCTTTCTTTTTCTTTTTGGGACCATACACTTTGTCCAAAAGCGTTGTGAACACTCTTCGACTCATTCCCGTAAAGGCTACCCTGTGTCGATATCTGAGCTTCTCCCAATCTTCTCGCTTGAGTAAAGACATTCAGATCACCTCCTTTTTATGATGATTTTTTGCAATACCCCTCTAAGCAGGAGCCGAATTGATGGGGCTTTATAGTTCTTTCAGTCGCTTCTTGGCTTCTATCAACTGTGGCAGATTTTCATCCGCATCTTTCCAAATAGCCATAAATCTTTGAAAATGTTGCCTTGCTTTTTCTTTTCTGCTTTTTTTCTCGTAAACCTGACCAAGCAAAAAGTGAGTTTGTGCATAATTTGGATTAATTTCAAGGACTGCTTCAAATTTTTCTGCCGCTTCATCCATTTCCCCTATCTTGAAACAAGCTTCTCCCAGAGCATTAACATAGAATGCGCGCTCTAAGGACCAGCTAACGGCCGCCTGGTTGAAATTCTCCAATGCCTGATGGTAAAGACCTTTACTGAGGGATAACTCACCTGAAAGATGATAATAATATGTTTTTGCCTTCTCGGTTTTGGTTTTTTCTATTAATCCTTTAATGCTCAAGACCTCTGATTTAGCTTGATCGAATATTTCTTTTTCGACAAAAGTTAAACCCAGAACCCAATGGGCCTCTATCATCTGCGGATCAAGTTCCAAGGCTTGCTGACATTTCTGAATAGCCCTCGCATGATCACCTTTTAAATAATAGAGTTTACCCAAGAGGAAATGACCTTCTGCTTGTTCGACTTCACCGGGGAACAAAGCAATATATCTTTCGTAAGAAAGCAGTGCCTGGCTATACATACCTTTAGCCAAATAAGTATCGCCGAGAAGAACATATGTAACAGGAAAATCGGGTTTTATTTCTAAAGATCGCTGTAAATTTGTTACCCCCTCATCATAATTACCAACCAGTAAGTTGATCTCCGCTAAAACATTTAGCGGATAAGCTTGATTTGGTAAAAGAGCAACGTATTTATTAAATGCCGCAAGCGCTTTCCCCTTTTTTTCTTTGCGGAGATAGGCCCAGCCGAGCATGTTGTAAGTAAAACTGGTGAGGCGCGTGACTCCTTGAGGATCAAGTTCTAATGCCTTTTTGAACTCGGATATACCCTCATCATACATCATTTTCCCCTGGTAATAGGCCATACCAAGATCGATATGCGCACCCATGTTTTCTGGATTTATGCTTATTAACCTTTTATAATAGTTGATTGCCAGATCCCAATCATGCTTAATATAAGCTTCCAATGCGAGAATTTCAACTAATTTTTCCTCAGCTAATTTGCCAGAAAATGACTTTACTTTTCCAATGATCTCCAGAGCCTTTGTGAACTTATGAGTTTCATGATATTGCCGCGCTAAATGTTCGTAGGCTTCTATAAAAGCTGAATCTAAAGCCACTGCTTTTTCTAAATTGTCAATGGCCTCCTGATGATACATCCGATAGGCGGCTTCTCGTCCAGCGAAATAATATTTGTATGCTTCTAAAGAGGTGGTGGTAAGTTCTGTTATATTCTTCTTCTCTTGTTGAATTTCTTTGATGGAAATCTCCATCCCCCTTTTGACCTTGTCCGTAAGGTCGTCCACTAAATGTCCCAGGATGCTATTTTCACCCTTACCCGTAACCCTATAGGCTGTTATCTGCTCTTTTGTATCCACATCGAGCAATTGTGTATTTATCACAAAAGTATCGCCGCTTTTGATAAGGCTTCCCAGTACCATCACATGAGCACCTGCTAATTTACACAACTCAAACCCCAAAGAGGCGTCAATGATTGCCACATCTTCATAGCCCAGAGATTTCAAGAGATCAAACATTCGGGGGAAAGCCATGACTTGCAGATACCTCGACTGACCCAGATCGGTAATTAACATATCCGCCAAAACCTTGCGCAGGTAGTCGTATTTGTCTTCGCCAGTCTGATTGTCAAAAAACATCACACCCACAGGAATTTTAGAAATCTTGCCTGGAATTTGCTCCTCCCTGTGACGCGCAAGTAACACGATCAAAATTAAAGCCAAAACCACCGCCACGGAAATGAGAATTGCACCCTTTATTATTCTATCTTTTTTTCTTTTAATCGGAGGTTTCTTAGTTACTGGAAAACCCTTCTTCACTGCCTGTAAATCGGTTAGCATGTCCCCCATGCTTTGATACCTTTTGGCGGGGTCCTTTTCCAAGGATTTCCTCACAATCGTCTGCAAACTTCCTGGAACCTCTTTTCTCAATTCAGTAATTGGCTCCGGGTCTACGTTCAAAATGGAATATATTACCGCCTGGTCATGCTCCCCTTTGAATGGCATCTGCCCGGTGAGCATTTCATAAAGAACAACACCCAGAGCCCAAATGTCCGTTCGGTGATCGACTTCTTCCCCTCGTGCCTGCTCAGGTGACATATAGGCTGGCGTGCCCATTGTCGTACCGGTCCTGGTGATAGTGGTCTGGCCTGTTGATTTGGCCAGACCGAAATCCATGATCTTTGCCTGACCCTTGGTCGTCATCATGATGTTGGCACTCTTAATGTCTCGGTGGACGATCCCTTTCTCGTGTGCCTCCTGTAAACCTTCAGCAACCTGAATGGCAATATCCAAAGCCTCATCCAGCTTCAACGGTCCTGATTTTATCTTGTCTTTTAAGCTTTGGCCCTCGATTAAAGCCATGGATATGAAGGTATGCCCTTCAACCTCGTCGATTTCGTAGACTGCACAGATGTTGGGATGATCCAATGCGGCAGCGGCCTGGGCCTCATTAACAAAACGAGCCTTTTCTTCCTTGCCTCCCAAGATTTGTGGCGTGAGGAACTTCAAAGCGACGGTGCGTTTGAGTTTGGTGTCCTGGGTTTTGTAGACTACACCCATACCACCGGAACCGATCTTCCCAATGATCTTATAATGAGATATTACTGTCCCGCGGGCAAGTATTCTGAATGACCGAGTTTTGTCCAAACCGTTATCATCGGGTTCAGAAGCCATAGCCTTTGCGCCTAGATATTGAATTAAGCTTATCTATACCTAATTTATCTGTATTAAAATAGGGGAGTTTTTTTGAAAAATCAAGAAGTTTATCTCTTAACGCTCTCTGCGCAAAATCATCATGGTGATGTCGTCACTTTGGGGAGCATCTCCCATAAAGTCATTGATCTCATCCAGCACTGATTCGGTTAATTCCTCTGGAGATTGCTTTCGGGAATTTAGAAGAAGTCGTTTTAACCTGTCGTCTTCATACATCTCACCTTCGGTATTGGTCGCCTCGGTGATACCATCGGTAAACGCAAAAAGAAAATCCTCTACTCCCAACTCCAGTGCTTCCTCTTTCCAGTTAGAGAGATCAAATGTCCCAATCGGAATGCCGGATGGCTGAAGATATTCCATCCTGCCATCACTCCGCACTATCATGGGGGGATTGTGACCGGCGTTAATATATCGGAGAGTGTTGGTCTTGGGGCAGAGTATGCCAATGAACAAGGTGGCGAAATCTCCCGGACGACTGAACTGGAGAAGTTGTTTGGAAACCTGATAGGTGACATCCGGGAGATTGAAATCCTCAGCACCATACAGGATGCGGAAAGATGCTAAAATATTAGACATCAAAAGAGCCGCACCCATCCCCTTGCCCGAAACATCAGCCAATAAGAGAAGGATTCGTCCATCTTTAAGTTCGGCTACATCGTAGAGATCTCCTCCAACCATTTTGCACTGAGCCTGAAATGCACTCAAACTGTACCCTTCAATGCCAAAAAGTTTTTTGGGCAAAAGCTGATTTTGAATCTGGGAGGCGACAGCTAACTCAGCCTCTAAAACTTCTTTGGCCTGTCGCTCTTTGAGAAGATTTTGATTGGTAATTTTGGCGGCGAGAATATTTCCAAAAGTGGCTGTTATTCTCAAGAAATCCTCAGTGTAACGATGCAGAGGATTGGTTGTGTCAACATACAGTATTCCCAAAACCTTCTCTTCGTCAAACAGAGGAACCGCCATTGCCGATTTTATTCCTGATCCTGTTATCGATTTTTGTTGCGAAAACCGGGAGTCGGCTAAAGGATCAGAAATCAGGAGGGCGTTCTTTTGATTGAGAAGCTCTCGCACAATGGTGCGTGATATGATAAACGAGCCAAGAGCGCGTCTACCAGACAGACGACATGCCACAAGAGAGAGTTCTTGGCTTCCTTGTCTGGATAACAATACGGCAACCCGTTCAGTTGGAATCACGCCCTGCAGCAATTCCAATGCTTTATCAAACATTTCCTCCCCGGGGCCGGGCAAAATCAGCATCTTTCCCATCTCAGAAAGAGCATGAAATACCTTGGGATTATCTATGATCTTGGCAGGAAGAGGCTGGAGTGCTTCGTCTATTGATAATAAAGTGGCATTGGTCAGATCATGTTCAAACTCGGTAACGGTGATAGAACTACCTGATATCTCTCTGCCTTCACTCAGCGTGATCTTAAACTCTACCTGTCCAAAAGAAATGATGTCATTGGAATGTAATTGGACTGTATCAGTAATTGTATAACCATTGACCAAAGTTCCATTATGACTCCTGAGGTCGGTTAAATAGATTGTGTTTTCATCAACAACCTCAATCTGGGCATGCTTTCGTGATATGGTACTATCATTTATCACCAAATCGCACTGTGAGCTTCGTCCAATGGTGTATTCACCCGTCTTAAGAGTCCAATCATAGAGTTTATTGCCCTCCAAACTGAAAAGTTTAATCATATAACTCTTCTCACTTTAGTGTTAGAGTGTTTGATAAGAATCTTGAGACTTGATAAAATTGACATTTTGATAACCTCACCCTTGACCCTTCAAGGGTCAGGGGTCAAGGGGGTGAGGTAAAAACAGCTATAGCTTCACTTTTTGTTGCAGATCAAGGAGTACAAACCGCATGGTTCACACCTGGAAACATACGCTTATCTATTAGCAACTATTTTGGAGAAGACCATAATAGAACGGTTGTAGCGCCCTCTTCCTCGTGAGTGGTAAATACCAAGAAGTCTTTTGCGCTAAACCATTAACCATAAACTATCAACTGATTTGAGGGTGAGCGGACTCGAACCGCCGGCCACCTGCTTAGAAGGCAGGTGCCCACTTCTCTGACGACGGCTGTTGACAGCCAACGAGTCAGCTCGAAACATTCACCACGAAATTGAAAAAACAGGCGTTCTTTTATTCTCTTTTCTCACAGTTCCCTTTTTTTCTTCAACACTCCCAAGAATAAACTTTTATTTGTAATAAGAATTCCCCTAAAGTCAAGTCTTTTTTCGCTTCAAAAATGTAATGACCGGATACATATCGGACACCCAAGAGGGACTTTTTTAATATAGTTTAAGGTGGATTGAGTTTCAAGTTTAATTTTTGTATAGGTGTCATTTTATTTATACCTCCCCGCCTTTGGCGGGGTGTATGATTTGTATTTGGTCTCTACACAGCACGGAAGATTTTTTATTGACTTTTCTGATATATATCTATATACTTACGTTCTGAGTGGAGCCAAAAACGAGGAGGTGAGGCTCTTTTCCTGAAACATGGTTCAAACCTTGATCATCTTGTCAGAGCCATTTAATCTAAATGGCTTCGGGGAATTTTTCAGAAAAACTCAAAACATACTGTTTAGATGTCGAACAGTTTATGAAAGGAGATTCTTATTGAAGAGTAAGTCTTCGGCCCAAGCAGGCGAAAGACTGAAACTCGAATTCATTGTTTACCAAGCGATTAGCTGATAAATTGAATCACCCTATCCAAGAGGTGAGCAACTTGCCCGATCAGGCATGGATATTGCTATATACCACCGACGTTAAATCCAGTTCGTTGTAAAGATCCATGGGTTCAGTTATGATCAAAGCACTGATTCCAAGAGGGTGGAATGGTTAGTGGAATGAATTGACTCATTTCCCCAAAAAGAAAAATTGTTTAAAGAGTAGGAAAAACTCTCAGGATTAGCCCAGGAGGGGGAAAACTAATTTGAGAGCAAACCAAAGCAAAACCTTATTTAAGTTGGTTCTGTTATTCTTTCTTCTGGCAAATTCAGTTTCTGGTGCGAACCATACGGTTCACACCTCAGCATTTTTTGACCGAGATGGACCGGGATCAACGTCAGCCAATTTTTTGAAAATCGGAATAGGGGCTAAAGCCGGAGGCATGGGAGGTGCCTTCGTTGGCTTGGCAGATGATCCTTCTGCTCTCTTTTGGAATCCTGCCGGTCTGACTCAACTTGGCAGTCCCCAGGCCATGTTTGTGCATAACCAATGGGCACAGGATATAAGATATGAATATCTGGGTTATGCCTTGCCCATCAATCCAGAGAACACTGTGGCGGTTGCCGTTATGTTCCTTCACATGGGTGAGGTTCTGGGATATGATGAGAATGATGAGCCCACCTCATTTTTCTCTGCCTACGATGCGGCGATGCTTTTAGGATACTCCAGAAAAATCTCCTCACATCTTTCCTTGGGTTGGACAGCTAAAGGCATTTTAGAAAAGCTGGATGACCTGAAAGCGCAGGCGGTGGCATTTGATATGGGACTTTTTTATGATTCATACAATCTATCTTTTGGTCTCTCTTTAAGAAACTTGGGAACGAAATTGAAATTCATAGAGAAAGAGCATCCTCTACCTACAGATTTAAAAGTCGGAATCGCCTTCAAGGCTTTGAATAACCACCTTCGTCTAAGCACAGATATAGACTTTTTTACTGATACCCGGCCCGGATTCCAGCAAGGAATTGAATATAATTTTCAAAACGTTTTGTTTATAAGAAGTGGTGTCGAATATAAGACCCAAAATCAGAGTGGGGAAAGCTCAATCAAACCAGCTATAGGAGGGGGGATAAGAATTTCTAAGTTCCAATTTGACTACACCTATTCTTCCGTGAAATCCTTGGGAAATCTGCATAACTTCTCGCTGATTTACATATTTGGCTCTGAATAGATTTTCTAAAGATCAAGGTCTTTATCAATCATAGTTTTTTTGTGGTGCCAAGCCACGGGCGTCTCCAAGATTTAAGGATGACAAAAGCCCTTGTTGCACGGACATCCACCCGTATGGGTGCCTGCCCGTCTGGGCATCGGGATTTTCCCCAGATGGGTCCCCATGGTCTTCTGACATACGGTCCACGTAATCTCACAATTACCTCCCATTGGTATCGGACGCCTTGTACGATATCAGAAAACACTGCGTCACGGACAGGATGTCCGTTCACGGTGAATCCGTGACGAATCAGAAGATTCCCTTCCCTTCCACTCCCTGTCGGTGTTTTTCACCAACAGAAAGAGTTCACAAGCTGTTAGGTTGTTGGTCAATCACCAGTATCCCGCCAGAGGCGGGAGAAGACCAACGGCCAGCAAAGGACTTACTAAGAGGAGCAGGAAACAGTTTACATTTTATTATTAGTATGAATGTGCGTATGCACTCATACGAGCTTCGCATTGATTTTTTCTCCTACACCTGTTTTTGGCTTGACTTGAAATTCGTATGAATGCATACGCATCCCCCTTTAGTAAAGGGGGACTTAGGCAATAATGTTGCGTTAATCGTAGCCATCATATAGGTAAACATTCTTAATGGGTTGAAAAAGATTGTATTTTATAATTCTGAATATTTCTAAATTGGATAATTTGCTATTTAGTCTTAATTTGAACATAACGGTTAGCAGATAAGTAATCAAAGCTATGTATATTTGTGAATACACCGCATTGGGGCTGGTTCCTAGAAATTCGTATGAATGCATACGCATCTTTTTATTCTTAGATATTGTTTTACCCATCGGAAAAACAATTCAATGTCCCATCTTTTTCTATATATTTCCGCTATCTCTGTTGTTTTTAGATCAAAACGATGCGTATGCACTCATACGAGTTGGTCAAAAACTGGATGATTTCATTTTGGGCATTGATGAGGGTGATCAATCTTAAATCCCCTTTTACCGTCTCTTCATTTTTGCCCAATGTTATCAGCTTATCGGACACAATGTTTGTTCCTTGTTCTATATTGAAATCTTCTTTAGTTTCATATGACCAGAAAGTGGGGAGGCGAGTGATGAAGGATATTTTGTTTTCATTAAAATGGGAGTAGACTGTGTGGCTGCAATCCTATGGATTTCACTTCGTTCAATATCCTCGGTCAAACTCGTATGAGTGCATACGCATATGTAGGTAAAACCAGAGTGGAGATTCAACTTGAGGATCTCGGAATTATCGTCCGCTTCTCCCACATTGATGATTACTTGTTCCGGAATTTCTTTAGGCCAATCCATACAAAATGTTAGTTTAATCGCTTTAGTATCCGGGCTGAAGTTAGCCCAGTGGAATAATTTGGAAGATAAGACGATAAAAGTTCCGTCGATGATCTTAAAAACATCGCCTGCAGAGTTAGATAAATTTGAAGCATGTCTATTAAGTAAATAAAAGAAGAGATGCGTATGCATTCATACGAATTTTCAAAGAGTTGATAAGGTCTCCGGTTGTTTGCTCGAGAGAGGGAGGAAAAATTGATGGAGCCCAAGTGTAGAATATTTTGTAGATTAGAATGCATATTTATAGCCGAATTAAGTTCTCTAAGGCTGGTGGTGGTATCAAACTGGGCAAATACAAAAGCCACAAAATGCTGATAACTGAAGAATTTTCGGTAATATTTATTCGTATGAATGCATACGCATCGGATTGAAACTTTTTAACCAAGGCATTGAACTTGGGTTTTGAAATAAATCGTAGCACTTTAATGAAAAGTTTAATATTATTGGACATATGGACTTCCTCCTTAAGGTTTGTTTTTGGTCTTGCTTGTTAACTTCTATCATACTAATACAAATCTTAAAAGAAAGTCCTTTTTAACGCAACACTATTGGGACTAAGGGGGTTCAAAACCGACGATCTAACCCGTAGTCTCTCTTCCCACCCGAAGCAAATTCACAATAATCTTTATGGTGAAAAGGATAGAGTCGGTATTTATAGGAGATGAATATATTTTGCATACACGGTTCTCAAAACACTAACGATGAAAAAAATTAAAAAACAACCACCAGTAACGCCAGTAAGGCCAGTAACGCCAGTATCGCAGGTGCGCTATGTCCTCTGGTATGAACGGTATAGCTCATACCGCAGGACAGATGAAAAAAATTAAAAACAACCACCAGCAAGTCCAGCATGTCCAGTAAGTCCAGTCTTGTAGGTCGGGCTGTCGACAGACTGCCCGACAACAACCTTGTAACCAATTTCGCACCAGCAAGTCCGAATTTGAATCCATAGGACTGGTGCACTCCACTTTAGAGGTTTTACATAGTACCTAAAGTGCTTTCACAAAATAGTCCGTAGGTCAAGCATGGCGCAGCCTGCTTGACAAAAAAGGAATTGTCAACCAGCCCCGATAAATCGGGGCATGGTTGACCTACAGACTACCTACATTTCCACCATCATTTTCTTTATCGTCTCGGTAGTCAATGATTTTGGTCGTTCGATGGCAAGACCCAAGGCTCTGTCCCAGATCAGTTGTGCCAGAACGCCCATGGCACGGGAAACTCCAAACAGAACAGTGTAAAAGTCATACTCTCTGACCCCGTAATACCACTGCAGAACCCCTGAGTGCGCATCCACGTTGGGCCAGGGGTTTTTGGCTTTGCCGTGTTCTTTGAGGATATCCGGTGCGGTCTCATATATCATACTGCACAGTTTGAAAAGATCATCATCCGGCATATGTTTTAAGGCGAATTCCCGCTGAGCCATATACCTGGGATCTGTCTGTCTTAGAACCGCATGTCCGTATCCGGGAATGACCTGCCCACTGTTTAAGGTATCCCACAGGGCTTTGGATAATTCCTCTTTGGTGGGAACTCTTCCACCTAACTTTTCCATCAAATTCTGAATCCAGCGCAAAACCTCCTGATTTGCCAGTCCATGTAGGGGACCAGCCAATCCGTCCATGCCCGCAGAGAGGGAGTAGAAGGCGTCGGATAAGGCGGAGCCGACCAAATGAGTGGTGTGTGCGCTGACGTTTCCACCTTCATGGTCGCAATGCAGAACCAGATACAATCTCATCAACTCGCAGTATTCAGGATTGTCGATGCCCATCATATGGGCAAAGTTTGCGCCCCAGTCCAACCTCTTAATACCCCGAATCCTTTTTCCATCTTTGTATGTCCGGCGATAGATATAGGCGGCAATGGCAGGAAGTTTTGCCAAAAGATTCATCACGTCTTCATACATGGGATCCCAGTATTCGGTCTTGGGGATTCCCTCATTATACTTCTTTACAAATTCTGAGGTAGACTGAAGAGAGAGAATCCCAATGGCGAATTGAGTCATGGGATGCATGTCCGTAGGAAGAGCTTTCAAAGTCTTCCAGGTGTTTTGGGGTATCTCTCCGCGGCTCTGCCACTCTTTAGTAATCTCTTTGACGTCTTTCTTTGAGGGAAGTTCGCCGGTTAAAAGTAACCAGAATATCCCTTCAGGAAGCGGTTCCTCTCCACCGCGCGCCTTGGGTAGTTTTTCTCGAAGTTCCGGGATATTATATCCACGGAATCTTATTCCTTCCATGGGATCTAAAAGTGAGGTCTCCCAGACCATACATTTTATGCCCCTCATACCACCATAGGCTTGTTTGACAGTTGCTTCGGAGATAACCTTGTCACCATGTTCCTTCACTAAAGATTTGATTTCCTCCCTTAGCTCTGGAATCTTTTGAGCCAGTTTTTCCTTGAGAGACATATCTCCTCCTGTTTAATTGTTGTGAATTATTTCACAATTTTTGACTTAAAAAAAGAATTTTGATTCGAATCTGAAATTACGTGCAGAATCCGAAGCGTGTACTGCATTTTTCGTAACCGCTGTAGCTAAATCATATCGGATGGTTCCTCTTTTTGCCTCTTTTGGATCGGTGGCGCCCACAATCTCCCTGAGTTTTTTTACCGCATTTCTTCTGGTAAGCAAAATCCCGATAACTTTGCCCGAGGAGATAAATTTCACCAACTTCTCAAAAAATGGTTTCCCTTTATGAACCTGATAGAACTTTCTTGCCTGAGGGAGTGAGAGCCTGGTCATTTTCAGATCCACTATCTTGAAGTTGGCAGCCTCAACTCTCTTTAAGATTTCCCCTATGAGGTTTTTTTTCACCGCATCCGGTTTGATCAAAAGGAAAGTCTTTTCCAACTTTTAGTCTTAACCTCCGCCAAAAGTGGTTGAAAAAGCTTAGATTTCGTCCTGTTCATATATAAAAATCGGGCTTTTCTCAAACGGTAGCGTTTAGCTTCGCTTTCGTTTTCTTGGTCGCCCTCTTCTATGAACTAATTCAAACCCCATCTCTGCCGCCTTTAAGTTTTTCTCCTCGGTTCCTTTGGGGGCTCTTCTTTTAACCGCCTCTAAGAATCCTTTTTTTGAAACTATCTTGGTTAAAGCGGCGATAGCTCCCAAAGCCATTATGTTGGCTACCACAGGGGTGCCAATCTTATCCCGGGCGAGTTGGGTGAAGGGAAAACCATGCACTTTGTGATCCGGAAGTTGGTCCACCAATCCGGAGTCTACGATTAGGACCCCATCCTCTTTTAACGCCGGGAAATAGGTATCACATGCTTCCTGGGTTAAGGCTAAAAGCAGATCCAATTTAAGCGGTTTGGGATAATAGATTTCACCGGAGCTGACCACCAGGTCGGATCTGCTGGCACCGCCACGTGCCTCCGGACCATAGCTCTGGGTCTGGCACACGTTTTTACCATCCTCCACCCCAATAGCTTCAGCCAACACGGTTCCAGCGAAGATCATCCCCTGCCCTCCGGAACCGGAGAGCCTTATCTCGTATCTATCTTCCTCTTCCGTGGAGATCCTTTTTGTGTGGTGCATCTTCTTATGAGTATGAGCGGGTTTGTCTGTCATCTATATCTTACCTTGAGCCTCAGCAATCACTTTATCGTATTCCTCACAATATTCAGGAAAATCTATGTCCCACAAAACCCCGGTGAGGAATTTACCTCTCAATTTCTCTGGAGGAACCTTTCCGGCGGCGCTGATGGGGATGGCATGTTCCTTTTGCCATTTCAACATCTCTATCGCTCCCCCCTCCTTGTTCAGCCTTCCATATAAAGTGTGACAATGACTGACCACCTCCACTAAGGAGAATCCTTTCTTTTGAATGGCCTCTTCGATCAGCTTTTTCAGTTGCACCATATGATATACTGTTCCTCGGGCCACGAAAGGCGCTCCCGCGGCAATAGCCAGCTTAGCAATATCGAAGCTCCTCTCTCGGTTCCCATAAGGGGCGGTGGTGCCGATCTTCATGAAAGGGGTGGTAGGAGCCACCTGACCTCCGGTCATTCCGTATGTGGAGTTGTTAATCAAGATTGTGGTCAGGTCAATGTTACGCCGGCAGGCATGAATAAAATGATTCCCTCCGATGGCTAAAGCATCTCCATCGCCGGTGATTATGATCACCTTCAAATTTGGTTTGGCTAATTTCACTCCGGTGGCAAAAGCTATTGGTCGTCCATGAGTGGTATGAAGGGTGTTGAAGTCCACATATACCGGCATTCGGCTGGAACAGCCGATGCCTGAGATCATCACCACCTCATCCTTGGATAGCTTTAAGTTATCTATTGCCCGGATGATGGCGCCCAGCACCGTGCCAATCCCGCATCCGGCACACCATACATTGGGAAACTGTTTTTTGGTCCTCAGATATTTATGAGTCATATCTGATACTAAAGCCATGCTATTTTTCCTCCCTTATCTTTCGAAAGATCTGATCCGGAGTGATCAATTCTGAGTCGTAGCGATTAAGACCGCGCACCCGGGTCTTGCCTGTATTAACTCGCTTTACCTCTCCGATCAACTGCCCCTGGTTGAGTTCAGCCACGAGGATCATATCCAACTGCTCCAGGATATGTTCCATATAAACATCCGGGAAGGGCCACACGGTTAAAGGCTGTATTAATCCCACCTTGATTCTTTTCTCTCGCGCCATGTGGACCGCCTGTCTGGCGGCACGCGCTACAGTGCCATAGGCAAAGACCGCTATATTGGCATCCTCCATAAATTCTTCTCTTATCTCAACGATATCATTCGCGTTATGGGCAATCTTGTTCCTTAATTTATCTAATTTTTCTTTAATAACCACTGGTCTGGCGGTAGGGAATCCATCCGGATTGTGAGTTAAGCCGGTAATGTTGTATCTGTATCCCTCACCGAAACTTGCCATGGGGGAGACGAAATGAGGATTTATCTCAAAATGCTGGTACCATTCAGGGGGAACCGTGGGCTTCATTCGGTTTATTATCCTTATCTTTTCCGGATCGGGCAGTTCGACCTTTTCCCGCATATGCCCCACCACCTCGTCCATCAACACCACCACCGGGGTGCGATATTTTTCTGAGAAATTAAATGCTTTAATGGTAAAATCGAAGCATTCTTCCACCGAGGAAGGAGCTAAGGCTATTGCGGAATAGTCCCCATGGGGTCCCCAGCGAGCCTGCATGGTATCGGACTGGGAGACCTTGGTAGGCAGACCGGTAGAGGGTCCCCCTCTCTGCACGTCCACGATTACACAGGGTACCTCAGCCATGTAGGCGTAACCTATGTGTTCCTGCATCAGGGAGAATCCGGGTCCACTGGTGGCGGTCATGGACTTCACCCCGGCCACCGATGCCCCGATCACCGCCGCCAAGCTGGCGATTTCGTCTTCCATCTGAATGAATTTCCCCCCCACCTTGGGCATCTCCCGAGCTAAGACTTCAGCTATCTCCGTGGAAGGAGTGATAGGATACCCGGCAAAGAAACGACAACCAGCCGCAATGGCGCCTTCCGCGCAAGCTCTGTTTCCCAGAATCAATCTCTCTTTCCTTTTAGTGGTAGCTTTGGTCATTTGGGCTCCTTAAGATGCGTCTTTTTTTGACTCCCTTTTTTCTCGAGGTTTCACCGCGATGGCAAAATCCGGACACCTGAGCTCACACATGCCACACTGGGTACATTTTTCCGGATAGGTTAATATGGGGAAGCCATCTTTGTCCGAAGTTAAAGCCCCGGTAGGACAGAAAGCCACGCAGATGCCGCATCTTTTGCACCAGGCTTCGAATACGTGAACTTTTTCCTCCTCAGTTTCCTGCCTGGTATTCACTTGAGTTTTAGCCGTTTGATCTGTCAACTGATTCCTTTTACCTCGTCAAATTTGAGCTTGACTTTACGAGTATATATAATATGTTTAATACGAGGAAAGTCAAGTTTTTTGCAGAACTTTGTGACTTTTTTCACTAACAATATATGCCCATAAAATCAATAAATTACCAGTTCAAGAAAAAACTTAACTCCACTTTGGGTGGGGAGGCGCATAACTTTTGTTACCAGTGCGGCGCCTGTGTGGGAGATTGCCCGGCCGCCATGTATTCTGAAGATTTCAACCCCCGAGAGATACTTCTTGCCGCACTCTTAGGGGATGAAGAGACTCTGACCGGAAAGGATTCCCCTATCTGGAATTGCACCAATTGTTATACCTGCTATGAGAGATGTCCCCAGGCGGTGAGACCGGTGGAGGTTATCATCGCCTTGAAGAACATCTGCTATCAGAAGATGACTTCTGCACCTGAGGTTAATCAGATTGTGAAAAGCGTTAAGACCACTGGTCGGACAGTGAAGATCACCTCCCTGTCTGATAGAAGGAGAAAAGAGCTGGGCTTGCCGGAAATAAAAACCGTCCCCATGGATGAGTTAAAAAAGCTTTTCGAACCTTAAGGTGGAGAAATCATATCTCGCTCCTTGTGGATGTTATCATCCACAAAAAATAAGATTATCGAGGATAACAGAGACCCCCAGACGGGCCCGTCCGGGCGTATGGGATAACATCCTCAATGAGCAGAAAACTTATTTTCGGACTGTAATATGAAATATGCTCCCTTTTACGGATGCATGATCGAAGTGAAATATCCGCAGATGGAGGCGGCAGTGCGAAAGACCGCAAAGAATCTGGGAATGGAATTGGTGGATCTGGATGGATTCTCCTGCTGTCCCGATCCCATCTATTTTAAAGCCACAGACAAACTCACCTGGCTCACCATTGCGGCAAGAAACATCTCCATAGCAGAGGAGGCAGGGCTGGATCTGATAACCATGTGCTCTGGCTGTACCGCCACACTCTCCGAAGCTAATTATCACCTCTCCTCAGAACCGGAGTTGAAAGAGAAAGTAAATCAACGCTTGAAAAGAATCGGAAGGGAGTATAAAGGAACAATATCCGTCCGCCACATCGTGACGGTTCTGCGTGACGATCTGGGAATCGAGAGGGTGAGAGAATCGGTCAAAAGACCTCTTGAGGGCATCAAGGTGGGAATTCATTATGGCTGTCATCTGCTCAAGCCTTCTGAGATAATGCGGGTGGATGACCCGGACTATCCCACCATACTGGAGAAACTCTTTTCCGCCATCGGCGCTCAGATAGTTCACCATGACAAACAAGCCCTCTGCTGTGGGAAAGCCTGTATGAGCGAGAACATACCCGAAAAGATGACCTATGATGTTTTGACCTCTCTCAAGAAATCCGGCGCCGATTTAATGGGCTTGATCTGTCCCACCTGCTTTGATGAATTTGATCTGGGCCAGATAAAGCTTTCCAGAAAGCTGAATGAGGATTTGACCATCCCTATTTTATACTATTTCCAACTATTAGGCTTAGCTCAAGGTCTTTCTCCTCAGGAGATGGGGCTTCATCTGCATAAAACCAAGACCGACGAGATAGTAAAGAAGGTGGCTTGTTCCGTCTGAGTCCGCAGATATCCGAGGAAATCTAATAGGAAAGAGATGTTGGGGGAATCGTCCAAGAATCGGCACTGAATAGGAAGTGTATTCTAAGGAAATTCTGACGAATATCTTCTTAGGGTCATAAAAGTCTCACCTCAAACTGTGGTAACCATACCATGAAGGCTTTTAAAATCGCTTGCATTTTTTTAGTCGCAATCTTAACTCTTTTTTTGTCGTGCAGTAAGAAAAAGCCCCCCAAACCTGAACCTACCAAATACAAATGGACCATCTTGGGTTATTTTGACGGCAACAATTCCCAGGATCAAGCCCCAGACGGAGGCTCTTATGTGATCAAGGACTTGGATTCCCTGGAGCAGATCGACTCCACCGAGGAAGTGCAGGTTCTGGTGATGCTGGGCTCGGCTAAAACTGATGGGAATTGTAAATACTATCATGTTAAGATGGACACCTCAGAGGTATTGCTCGATGTGGGCAAGCCGGATATGTCTAATCCTGTAACCTTAAGGGACTTCATCGGGTACGGAATGCAGAACTATCCGGCAGATCATTATATGTTAATCATCAACGATCATGGCAGAGGTTGGAAAGGGATTTGTTATGATACCATCAACGATGCCAACAACTGGATGAGTCTGCCGGACTTGTCCTATGCTCTTTCTGGGTTTGAGTTTGACATAATCTGGTTTTACACTCCTTCCATGGCTACGGCGGAGGTGGCTTATCAGATAATGGACCGGGCACAATACATGATTGCCTCTCAGTTCAAGTGGTATCCGGACAATATCATGGGCTCAACCGAATGGCTCCCCTATTTGACTGATAACCCGGATATAGACGCCAAGAGTGTCGCTATGAAAGTCACCCGGGCAATCTACAATGCCGCTCAGAGTATATCACCATACAAGCACGTTCATTCCATCCTGATCCATCTCCCCAAGATAGCACAGGTTGCCACAGATGTTTCAAATTTAGGTAAAGATTTGATAGACAGCACTGGCACCTTCTGGAATGAAGTATGGGATGCGTGGGATGCTTCACACATCTCTGGCTATAATGACTCAGAGTCAATCTTTGTCGATCTTCGAGAGTTTGCCCGACAGATTCAAAGCCAACCTAATTTAAACTCAACCATAAAAAACTATGCTGACACTCTGGAGGATTCCATTGATGAGGCTGTGCTTGCGGAATTCATGCACCCTGACTATCCCAATCTCGGTGGCATTTCCATCCATTTTCCCTGGAATCAGGATGATTTTGATTCCACCAGTTATGTTCAGCTTGATTTTGTTACAACCAACTGGCACAGTTTTGTCTCCACTTTCATTCAATCTTTTTTAGGTAATTATTCCGGCACCCTGAACATTAGCAGCAAACCCACCGGAGCAAGAGTGTTTCTCAACGAGGAGTATACGGGAGATACGACCAATGTAATAATTGGAGGGCTCTTTCCGGGATATTATATACTCAAGCTGGTTAAAGACGGGTATCAAGAGAAGACGCGAGATATAAGAATCGTTGCTCAAAAAACCACATTTGTACACCTCAACCTTGTCCCGTCCTTTTAACACAATGCTCTTGTCGGTCAACCTCCCTTCGGGTTACCTGGCTCAAATGAGTTTTGGTGTGAGGGGTAAGGATTAAAAAGACGGGGCAACTCCTCCGTAAAGTTTTGCTTGACAGAAATAGACCCCCCCCCTTTTATATTATATTTTAGTTGCTATAGATCAACTCAGACAAACTGGTTGTTCAGAGGAGTTCTCTTTTTATAGAGAAAGAAGAAACTCAAAAACCTTGTTTTTCCTTCAATCCCCGCATTCTGCGGGATTTTCAACAGGAGGTAGGAATATGAAAAGCCCTCGATTACAAAGATTAACACTTCTGTTGATTTTTGCTCTCCTCGTCTTGTTCAATTCATCCGTTGCTCAGCATTTCGTTAAGATGACCGACCAACAGTGGGTTGAATTGGCTCTGGATATGATAAGAAAGGGTGTCCAGCAACAAGATACCACCAAGGTTTTTATGGTGGTTGCCCCGGAGGTTTCGGTTAAAGGCGAAAAGGTTGAGTCCAAAGCCAGTTTGAGCAGAAAACTTCAGACCATTTTTGACAATTCCTACAAAAGGAAAACTAAGCTTGAAAAGCCAGACTTCCCCAGAGAGGATAATCCTTTGCATCTTTCTAATTTCTGGGATTTTGACATCCTTGATCCTAAGATAAAAATAGTCGGAGATCCCGCCGAAGGCGGGAATGGCGATTCCGCTGTGGTGGACTGCGAGTTGGTTTTGTGGGGAGCACCACCGGCTAAGGGCAGTGACCGAGCAGTCGGAGATCCCGCCAGAGGCGGGAGCAGAAGAACAATGGAGAGATTGGTTTTCAAAACACCGCCTGAAGTCGAAGGCCCGCCGCCTCCGGGGGAATACCACAGGTGGCCAGCTTCACCTTCAGGAAAAAACCGGAGGAGCAGTATAAGAAGCTGGAAATTGGTGAGTTTTGAGAATCTTTTGGATTTTTTAAATGGAGAAGTAGAAAGTTTATCTAAATAAAGGGAATAAAGAGGAGGGAAGATGAGAAAGAAGAAGTGGATCAAAAACATTAAGTTTATGATTTTGATATTATTGCTTCTTTCAACACTTGGGGATCGGTGTGAGGATAGACCACCACCGACAGACGTGCCTCCTGATGCATACCCAAGCTGGGATACTGATGGGGACGATATCAGCAATGCAACGGAGACAAATGACGCTAATTCTTATCTGAACTTAGATCCAAACACGCCTGATGCTAATCCAAGTATTGCCCACGGCTACCCTTGGGATGGCTGGATTGAGGATGCGCTAAATCTGGTAAACCAAGGCACCGGATACTATCATTACAATCCAGACAAGAGCACAATAGACACAGACGACTGGGGCGTATTACATTTGATCAATATGATCGAAGGGGCAGGAAGATTATGGGATTGGAGAGGACACATTCCACCGAGAATTGGGGTGGGTGATCTGAGTTGGGGGAATCAATACACCCAGCAGTTTGGTGGACCATGGCCAGGTGGTGAGCATCAATGGCATCAAAATGGGACAGAAGCGGATTTTCGATATGTTAGAAACGATGGGCAGGAATTGGGACTAAACATAGGTTCCGCTGATAGCATATATTATGATGTAGAAGCCACCGTAACATTAATGGAGTATCTATTTGCTAACAGCAACTCGATTTATATTATAGTAAGCCCGCACTGCCACATTGCGTTTATCGGCATCACTGCGGTGTATGATCAAACCGGGGAACATGATAATCATTTCCATTTAAGAATTGAGGATCCCGATGGCACAGGAAATTAGGAAAGGAGGTAACATTATGAGAACTAACAAAATTGAAATGTCGATCAGTGTAGCAGTGTGTTTAGGCCTGTTTTTAGTGTCTTCGCTAATTATTAACGCTGGTCGAAATGAAGGGCGCACACCATACGTTTATTCACTTGATAGTAAAGGACTCCATAGACTGGATACTAAAAGGAACGAAAGAAAGATTATATTTGATACTTCAGGGTTATACCAGGTATCCTTTTCCATTTCACCGTGCGAAACAGTGATCGCCGTATTGGTTACTGAGAGAGGGGTAGTCCCACCAGGGGCGCATGACTATTCTATACCGCCGAAGAATTCGCTAATCTTTATAAGCCCGGAGGGCAAACAGATAGCAAAATTGGATGAAGATGTGAGAAAATATGTTTGGAGTCCGACTGGAGATAGGATTGCTTACATCACTGGCACTTATCGCGAAGCACAGTTGTTCAAAACAACCGGTGTATACATCTTTGACCTAAATGATGGAAGCAAAAAACAGATTCTCAAAGATTTCCCACATCCCACGATGAAAGATTATGAAGGTGGTGGTTACGACATAACTTGGGCGGTTCATGATAGCAATATTTATATTCAGGAATTTGAAGGGTTAGGCGGAAACTACATGTATAACACCAAATCTGGAAAAACTGAAAAAGTGCCTTACAAAGGGATTCACTTTTCACCTGATGGAAAATTCTATTTAGCTTTTTATTCTGAGGATTTTGTTGACCTTTATGTTTCCTCCACCAACCAAAAGATAACAGAGCGGGTGAAGCCAAAATTCGGCTATCTGCCTCAGAGTTGGATGCCCGACCAAAAACATCACTTGCTTACGGTAAAGGTTGATTTTGAACCATCCGCACTGGACTCGATTGGAGCAGGCAAACCAAAAGCAATAGTAAAAAAGGTAGAACGAAAAATCAAACAAAAAACATTTTTTATGTATGATGTAGAAAAAGATCAAATAATAAAAGAGTGGATTGAGAAGCCAGAAAAATAAAATTTGTGCAAGCACAAGAGTGATTAGGCTTTTTGAGGAGGCGAATTATGGCAAACAAAACTAATTTAGTCTTAATTGTCCTTTTGCTTCTGCTTGTATTTTCTGAAACAGGTCTTTGTCAGAGTCAAAGTCAATATGCTTTGATCCAAATACCGGTTTTTGAAAATCCTCTGATTTGGAAGCTGACTAAATATGAAACGAACACATTATGGGGGGTAGACCTTTTTGGAAATCAAGCATCGGTGGCCCAATCATATGTCATGACTCCGGACTATGAATTATGGAGCGGTGTATCGTTTCACTTGGATAATGTTTGGAATAGAATGACATTTCAGGAATGCTTAGATAACTGGATCTTCGGTTTCGGCGAGCCCGGAGCAGGGGTCGGGCAATTTCTCTGGCCAAGTAGGGTGGATGCTCATGCTCTTTGCGGTTGGTGGGGCAGTAATTGGTATTACGACTATTTCTACTACATCTTTGTGGCGGATGCCTGCAATGATCGAATTGTTGAACTCAGGTACCATTGGGGTTATCAGACTCTGGAATGGCTTGGGACAATCACCGGCGGGGGATTGGATTTTCCGGAAGATCTAGACATAAATAACGGGGAAACATTCCTCCCGAATTCGGACGACTATTTATGGGTGTTGAATGGTCACGAGATCAAAAGATTCACCCTGGATGGAGTGTTAAGAAAAACCTATGGTTCTTATGGGTGTGATGGTGCAGATGGTCATTTTTGCCGTCCTACTGCTGTGGTCTGTGGGCGGCACCTATTTGCTTTTGAGCCACACTCTAACAATAACTGTATCTATGTGGCGAATGATGGAAACAAGTGCATAGTATTGCTATGGAAATCAGAAACAGGAGAAGACATAACTTGGATAAAAGAAGTTCCATACAATGAGGAAACATATATTGTTGACCTGGAAGCAGACAATTTTGGGCAGGTGTGGGCGGTGGATCGGGATAACGGAAGAATCTATAAGTATACCTATGATCTTTATCCTTTATGCTACTACGGAAGCTTCGGCACTGGTGAGAATCAATTCTACTATCCGCTCAGTGTTTCCAGCCACGGAGGGTATTTGGGATGCGGGGATGTTTTTGTAGCTGAATCCTGGACAGATAACAGCGGAGGTCAGTATTTTGCCATTGGCACAGACATTGTGGATTTCGAAGTCACCTCCTCTGTGGACTACCGCTGGCACTATATCAATTATACCTTGGTGGATCCGTCGGATGTCACCATAGAAATATATGATGAAGAGGATCAACTGGTAAAGACGCTTTTTGACGCTATTGAGTGGTCAGGGGCATGCACACATGTCTGGGATGGGACTAACCAGTCAGGACAGCAGGTGGGCACCGGAGCTTACCGGGCGGTTGTCACAGACTCCTGCAATTATGGTGACCCAGAGACCCAGCAACCGACAAATGTGGTGGTCAAAGAAGGCTGGTTCCATCATGATGGTTATCTCAGACCGCCCTGGAATTTGGCTGGTTATCAATCTGGAGCGGATGAGATCACTTTGGAATGGGAGTATCCACAGTTTCCTGACGACTGGGTTACTGTTTACTGTGATGGGTGTCTCTGTGGAGCAGTTGAACCACTTGTTCCCAGAACTTACACAGATAGTGGACTCATTCCAGATCAAAGTTATATCTATTGGGTAAGAGCCTATAGAGCAATAGAGGACACCTCCTACGTTGAATCCGGTCCATCAAATGCAGACACCGTTTTCTTAGAGTCGAAGCTTTTGTTTCCTTCAGCCAGCGATATTTTCCCGGTTGACCAGAGCTTCAGCGATCCTGCCTCTTCGTCAAAGCAGGAGGAGGACACCTGCGACGTACGTATTATTTACACCACCGCCTATCCGGGGCATTTCACTGAGGTAGAGGTAATGTTGGAAAATCCAGTGGCTATCTCTGGTTTCAATTTTCTCATCAAGCCATCTTCGGGACATCTGTTCAATTTTCACACTGAGAGAATCTTCACAGATAGCATTCTGATAGATCCTGATTGGGTTCATTATCCGGTGCGGGAGTGCTGGATTGACACCAGTGGTTCTTTGATCAGCGGTTTTAGCTCGGTAACGTGCCGCGGGCAGGTTGCTGATACTACTCTGCCCCACTGTAAATATCTCTGGGTTAAAGCCTGGGCTCCACCAGACGAATATATTCCGCCTGATCCAAGTTACCGAACTCTGTTCAAATTCGGAGTAGATGCTTTCTGCATTCCGGATTCCACCAACGACAGAACTGTAAGGTTCAATCCGGCTTTTGGTCGCGTGTATAGTCGGGAATACGAAGAGATTCCATTAAGATGCCATCCAGCCTGCCTCACCCTCTGGTGGTCGGTGCCAGGGGATGCCAGTGGGGACAGCCTTGTCGACATGAGTGATATACTGTGGCTAAGCAATTATCTTTACAAAGGGGGACCTGCGCCGTGCATTCCCGAAACCGGAGATCCCAGCGGGGACTGCCTTGTCGACCTGAGTGATATTCTTTATTTAATTTGTTATCTTTATAAGGGTGGAGCCCCTCCGAATCCGGGATGCTGGTATGGCAAAAAGTAATGGTTGAACATAAGCTTTATGGTTAAATTAACCAAAACTCAGGCATAGCAAGTTACCCACACAAAACAAACTGCTTCATCTATCCAGACTTGAATTTGCCTGATGAATCAGGTCCTATGGATCCTGTGGACAACTACAAGTTTCTGCCAAAATAAAACGCTTTATTTTTGTATCTGTTTTTTTGAATCTTAAGACCTGATTTATCCATAACGTCTGGTGATTGAGTTATTTCAGATTGGATAAATCGAGCCTTATATAATAGACGAAGGAGTTTTTCCACGCCTCCTCGTTTACCTCATCACAGAAGAAGAGACCAAATCTTACCTTTCTTTTCCCTGCCCCCACCATAAAAAGGAAAGAAAGCACGGTAAAAGGACTTTAAAAATTCTTCTTTCAAACTCTCTTAAGCAATTTATATTTAAGTTCAGATGAAAGACAAGACATTCCAAGAAGCCAAAGACGACTCTGATCAGAATCAGAGAATAGTTGCGCTTTACACCGATATCGGGAGAGGACATCCGAATTACTTAGATGGCTTGCTTTACCTGCTGAAGAAAAAGTACCCTCAGTTAGTTAGCCGAACTGTTTTTCAAGAAAGCAAAGGAGCCTTGCTTCTTTGTTGGAGAACTTTGTCCTGGCTTTATACAATAAGTGGGAAAGGCGGGGTTCAAACAAAATTTTAGGGTTAATGGAAAAAACGTGTTGGTTTTTTGTTGTTGATAATAACGGAGGCATACCATGCGAGATAAGCCTCTCTTCGTATTTTGGATAAACCACGATG
>Ga0315543_1001561_pt1 | contig 24397 bp, 20 predicted proteins | sample SalMarSW160210MG_2_FD_203098 | JGI IMG/M metagenome (GOLD analysis project Ga0315543, IMG submission 203098) | Salt marsh sediment microbial communities from the Plum Island Ecosystem LTER, Massachusetts, United States - Salt Marsh Sediment SW1601-210 ... | reverse complement strand
GGTGGAGACTGGGATAAGTAAGAACAATCGGGCTACACCCCTGGCTTCAACGGAGCTGGAAGTTCATCGCTGTATCTATAAAAATACCTCGGCATTGGCGGTGGTTCACGCTCATCCGCCTTACGCTGTTGCTTTGTCCTTCGTGGAAAAAGAGATTGTGCCCCGCGATGTAGAAGGGCAGGCTTTGTTGTCTAAGGTGCCTATCTTAAGTGCAGAAATGGTGGTGAAGCCGGGAGAACTTGCCGAGGAGATAGCCAGGTTGATGGGAGAGCACAGAGTGGTTTTAGTGCGAGGGCATGGAACTTTTGCTGCCAGCCAGTTGTTAGAAGAAGCCTATTACTATACTGTTGTCTTGGAGCAGAGCTGCCGCCTCCTCTACCTGCTCAAGGCTTTAAGGGTAGATCCCTGGGTAACTCCCGTTTAAGAAATTCGGTTATGCCATTGCGGCTTTGGGGGAAACCAGGTAATACCAATCAGGATATTTAGGATTTCCTCCCAGTATCACTTCGGCGAAGAGCTTTTGTAATTTGGCGGTCATTTTGCCAATCTCGCCCGTACCTATAGGGCGATGGTCGATTTCCAATATTGGCGCTATGTTGGCTGCCGTCCCGGTAAAGAAACATTCTTCAGCCACATAAAGTTCGCTTCTGTCAACTTGCCTTTCAATTGTATCTATGCCTAACTCATTTTTAGCTAATTTCATGACCGTGTCCCTAGTGATGCCCATGAGGATGTTATCGGATGACGGAGGAGTTAGCAGTTTCCCTCCTAAAACAAGAAAGATATTCTCACCACTGCCTTCGCACACATGTCCGTCCTGGGTTAGCAATATTGCTTCATCAAAGCCACTTTCCTGGGCCTCGGTTTTAGCCAAAGCGCTGTTTACATAAATGCCACAAATCTTGCCTCGAGGTGGAATCATGGTATCATCCACGCGACGCCACGATGAGGTGCAGCAGCGAACACCATTATCTATATCAAGGTAAGGAGGGAGTGTGGTAACGACAATAAAGAAGTCATCCTCCAGGTTGTGGAGACGGACTCCTACAGCTTCGGAGCTTTTATAGGCTAAAGGACGGATGTATACGTCTTCCTGGTAGCCACTTCTTTCCAAAAGCTCCTTGGTAAATTGGCAAAGCTCGTCAACGGAGTAGGGGAGATGGATTTTCAGGATGCGACAGCCGTCAAACATGCGTTTATAGTGGTCTTGGATTCTAAAAATGCAAAATCTTTCCTGCTCGCTATCCCAGTTACCACGGATGCCCTCGAAACAAGCGGTGCCGTAGTGGAGGGCATGGGTCAGGATGCCGATTTTGGCTTCAGATAGTGGCATAAATTGTTTGTGGAAAAAGGCATAATCCGGCATCTTTCTCCTTTCTATTGCAGGTAAAGGTATTCAATTATACTTCGTATTGCAAGCCCAAAACAAGCCCTATCCGCCATTCTAAGCCTTTGATTTATCAGGCGAGGATAAACCTCGCCACTACATTCATTTGTAGGGGCGGGGCTCGTCCCCGCCCACTTTTTGTCATTGCGAGCCCTTCCCCTCTTGTCATTCTGAGCCACCTCTCTTTTGTCATTGCGAGCACCTGAAAGGTGCGTGGCAATCTCTGGGGATTGTGGAGCCTGTTCCGAAGCATAAGCGAGGAATCTCACTCCTCACAATGACAGGATCGAGTTGTCATTCTGAGCCACAGGTAAGGAATCTCGGAGCCCTGCGCTATCACTCAGGGTGAAACTTAACTGCTCACAGAAGAGATGAGTTCGCGCTATTAAGTCCTCTATAGGTCTCTTTCACGATTCCAATTTCTTCCGAAGTTCAAGCCAAGAAATTTCTTGATTATCTTCCAACAATTTAACATTTTTCGGGTTCTCATGTACGATCTTATAATTCTTTTCTTCAGTTCCCAACTTATAACTTACCTCAAAAGTGAGTTTAAGATTCCTGTCTTTGCCGCCTACCGCACTTCTAAGTATTCTTCTAATCTTCTCACACTTTCTTGAAAAGTATTCGCCAATCTCCCTTTTAATGCGTGTCGCTTCTTCACCGTCCATCGTTAATGTTATTTTGTAGTGTATAGACGTGTCATTTAAATCTTCCACCGTAACTTTAGTGGTCGGTCTTTCCATTTTGAACATGTCAATGAGCCTTGGTCTGCCCCATTCATGTAGCTCATCAAAGATGGTGAGTAAAAAAGGGAATTGAGGAAGTGTCAAATAGTAGATGTTCTCATTATTATGTGCTGCAATAGCTCTTAGGATATTACGTCTTATTAAGAATTGCTTTGCCTCTTCTGAGTTAAGAGGTTTTTGGAGATCTAACAAATAATCCGATTCGAGGAAATATACCAGGTTTTTCATTAAGACTAGGCAGCTTATTATTCCATGGTCACGTTTTTCATATGCTTCTGAAAATTTCAGAAAATATTTTGAATGAATATGCGGAATGTAGCCTCTTTGCTTCTTTCCAGCTGGTGGTACCAAATCTGAGCTAATGAACTGGATTGCGAAGTCATGAAGAGGTAATCGAAGGAATGGATATGATAATTCTTGCATATCAGTTATTCCAAATTTTGTGAGCATGCCTTTAGCTTTCGGGCTGATCTCAGCAATCCTTTCTAAAGCAATACCAAGATCATGTGTCAGAGACATGATACACCACATTGCCTCTTTTTCATTGGCAGAAATTTTCCCGCGTTTTGGGAAATCCTTATCACCGACGTCTATCTTGTCGAATCCAATCGTGGCCCTAATTAATAACTCCCCTATTAGGAATACACTGAGCATGTGTGCCATGTGGTCACGATAGCGCTCCTCTTCAGCACCATAAAGCAGCGATTCGAACTCACGAAATGTCTTAAAGAAGTCGTCTAATTTCTCAACGCCATAATCCTCATCATCGTGGTACTTTTCTCGTTCATCCTGCGACTTCAAGTACACTATCGCTTTCCCAAGCAAATCTCGCCAGGTTTCGGCAACTTCATCCTTTTGCGAATACAGCTCTTTGTTGCTATCCAGCTTCTCAATGGTCTTAGCTAGCCTTTCAGTGCGTCCATGTATCTCATGCCGCAACTTTCTAATAAAACCAATCTTTTTACGATTATTTTTTAACCACTCGATCAAGTAACGATCGTCGAGCTGATACAACTTATTACCTCTTAAAGCTTGCTCAGCAACCGATCTAGATTTTTGTAGTCCTCAAGCTGCTGAGTTTTTGTTCGATGGACAAAGGCTCTGGGACCAGGATGAAAAAGTGGATACACTAGGTATCCACGCCATGGAAATATCTCTCCCACGCCTTCAGATAGGCTGATCGCATGAGGTTCGATGGCGTTTAGTGAAGCAAGCGCTGCTCTCCCTAGTGGCACAACGTATTTGGGTCTCACTATTTCCAGCAGTTCTTTGAGGTGGCGTGAGCAGTTGCGAATTTCTGTGTGGGTAGGGGAATCATTCTTGTCGTGAGGTGTCCTCGGATTACATAGAACGGCATTTGTGATGAAAATCGACTCCCTCTTTAAGCCAGTGTATGTGAGCAGCGTCTCAAAATTCCGCCCAGTTTGATCCCCATACAAAGGTATGCCGAATTTGTCTGCGCCGAGTCTACCAGGAGCTTCAGCAATGAACACTATCGGTGAATTGAGGTTGCCATTTGAGGGACCCAAGACTTTTCTGCGACTCTGCATGCGGGGACAAAGGGTGCAACACTGCACTCGAGCTACAAGGTCAATAAACAGGGACTGCTTCGGTTTCTCCACTCTCCACCTCTGCACGCTCAAGTAAGCAATCGGGATCCATACCGTGTGTTAGTCTCCCGATAGCGATGGCCTTTTGTGCAAGGCAGCCTGATTTACAACGTGAATAAGCCGGGCATGAGGTACATGGGGAATTATGCCTTGACTCGTGTACCCAGCGAATGCTCTTCAACAAGTCTGACCTCTCCCACACCTCCAAGAGAGAGTGTTCCAAGATATTGCCAAATCTGTCAGGTATCCCGAATTGCTTGAAAGCGTCACATGGAACAGCACGTCCGTCTGGGCGGATAGCGAGGACACTAAGACCAGCGGTGCACGGTGTTGGGGACTGCGGACACAGAATATTGAAGGGTGACCCTGTCCGGATTTGCACTTCGGGGTATATCTGTTGCAACTTAACCCTTGCATGCGCGAGCTGCCTGAGTTGGTCTCGGCTCAGTTGCAGCACACCACGATTGATTTCACCTCTTCCTTGAGGTACAAATCTAAGCCAACTGACCTTCTTGATATCCATGGAAGCAAGCAGCCTCATCATATCAGTAATTTCTCCAAAGTTGATTGCTGTGGGGACTATATGAACTTCAACTGATATCCCTGTGGCAAGCGTTTGCTGCATCGCCCCTATTGTGGTATCGAAACTACCTACTACCTTTGTCAAGGCGTCGTGAGTTTTAGCGTATGCCCCATGCAGACTGAATATGATTTTAGCACAGCTTTGGCTGAGTAACTCTAGCACGTCCTGAGACATCGGTCTAAGAGGAAAGCCGTTAGAGCAGATCCCAGTAGTATAGAAATCGGGTTGAATGCCAAGAGCCTGGCAGGCGTTAAGTATCAGCGGGAGATCTTTGTAAACAAGTGGTTCACCGCCGGAGATCACTAGGCTCCTGCCGCCCATATCAGCAAACTCTCGTATAAGGTTAGCAACCCTAGATGGGTCGAGTTTCTCAGGAGCCTGAGGTGCGCCATTCGAAGAACAATGGAGGCAACTGAGAGGGCACTCCCTATTGACCTCGATCTTTAACTCCTGAAGACGATAGCTGTAAGCCATTAACCCTCCTACTACAGCTACATTTAGGTCGAACCTAGCATCTTAGCTATGCATCATACCAAAGTCAACCCCAAACTTTGCTTGTTAGTACATGGTAACATAGTGTTTACCTTTTGTCAAGGTATCGTGGTAGAATCTTGGGTATAATTAGGTAACATCCGTTGACAATATTGTCAACCTGATGTTACCATGCAAGCACAAACTATTGCAGAGGACATCATGAGACATTTAAATGGGCACTCGCACCAGCCTTTTGAAAAATTCGGGGCATATCTTGTAAAGTTGCGCAAACAGCAGAAACTCAGTCGGGCTAAGGCTGCACGGCAGCTCAAGTTAAAAACCCGGCAGCAACTCTATAACTATGAGATCGGTAGGACACTCCCCAGTGGCTCACTACTAACAAAGCTTGCTCAATTATATCATGAACCTCCCAACAAAGTTCTGGAAATGGCATATTGGCCCCAGCTCATTCTCCTGCCTCTCATTGCCGTTATAGACCCAGGGCAGTTACCAAAAGACTTCATTGAGGAGCTTGAGAAAGGTTTAGATGATGAAGAACGGCGAAAAATCACACAGTACATTGACAAGCTTCTCAGTGGGCGAGATAAAGTCAAGCAACATACAGCGGTTTGATTATTATGGTATCAACCTATAAAAAATGCCATTGCCTGTTTTTATCGCCGTTGAGCCGTATTTACTTCGAATTTTGTCTATAGCTTTATCCAGGTGCTCCGGTTTTTCTGTCCCGGAATCGAACATAGGGAGTTGTTTCTCCTCGCCCACCAGGCTTGATATTCTAATACCTATCAGGCGTATTGGTTTTTCTTGTTGTGCCAGAGCTTTACTCAGCAACTGCTGAGCCGTGGCAAAAACAACCTGGGTAACGTCGCTAGCTTCTTTTAAGATGACCTGGCGGGTGATTGTCTTAAAGTCAGCATACCTCAGCCTTATGGCTACACATCTTGCCCTTTTATTTTGACTGCGCAAATCCTGGCAAACCTCCTGGCATAAATTGTGAAGGTTAGCCTCAAGAAAATTGCGGTCCAGGGTATCGCGGGCAAAAGTGAGCTGCTGGCTAATAGATTTAGCTTCGCCTGGCGCTTCTACTTCCCGGTCATCTATTCCCCTGGCATAGCTATGAATCACTACTCCAGTTGCTCCGAACTGTCTTTTTATCGTGTCCGAAGGAAGGCTGGCTAATTCTCCTATTGTCGTTATACCCATCTCTTTTAAGGACTGCTCTGTTTTTTCGCCAACTCCGGGTAATTTGGCTACGGGGAGTGGATTGAGGAAGGCCTGTTCCTCCCCCGGGGCTATCTCCAGCAGCCCATCGGGCTTACAAAGGTCGGAGGCGATCTTAGCCACTACCTTGCAGGTAGCGATGCCCACGGAAGCTGTGATTTCGAGTTCCTTATGTGTTCTCTCCTTTATAGCCAGTGCCAGTTGGCGAGGAGACCCATAAGGTTCTTCACACCCAGTGACGTCAATATAGGCTTCGTCGAGCCCTAAAGGTTCAATATAGGGAGAAAAATCGCCCAGAATTTCCATAAACTTAGCTGAAGCATCTTTATAGAGAGAGAAGTGAGACCGTATGAAAATTGCCTGGGGACAAAGGCGACGTGCCTTGGATGACGGCATACCGGCATGGATGCCGAAAGGTCGTGCTTCATAGGAAGCCGAGGCAACTACGCCTCGGCGCTCGGGGTCTCCGCCGACGATTACCGGCTTCCCCTTTAGCTTTGGGTTAAGCACCTGCTCCACAGAAACGAAGAAGGCATCCAAATCAATGTGGAAGATACAGCGAGCCATGAAACAGCATATAAACTAGCACACAGAGCTGATAAAGCCAACTTTTCGTCATTTTGTGCAGCACTCGTTGGTCTCGCCACGTCTATGCCGCCAACGATCACATCATAGCTAAGTTCGTCGTTCAAAGCAGCCCCTCATTTCGCAATGATGTAGTCAATCACCGTCTGTATTTCTACCGGTGGGCCGCCATTTTCATTGAGCACACATTGTTTTTCACATTCGACTAATGATGTTTTCTTTAGCTGGTCTATGGAGAGAAATTGCTTGGCAAGCTTTTCTGCCCCAGCGAAATTGCCTACAGTCACCCGTCTCATGACCCCTCGAATATCAAAATTCGTATTCCTGGAACAGCGGGGGTTTTCACAATACTGACATCTGGAGGCTTTACGCATGATTATGCGCATTTCTTCGGGATATCCGTGATAAAGGCTCTCTGGCGTGAATGGCTTATCCAGTACTCTGACATAATTTTTCATATTCGCTTGATACTTGAACGGCTCAAGATTCAATTTTTTCAATACTGCGTTTGCAGCACTTAAACCAGATGTTGTCACTGTCGGCGTACCGGTCCCCATTACAGTAGACTCGCCGCAGCAGAACAGATTATCCCACTCACTCTTTGTATGTAGCCTGTGTAACATGTGCTGCCCCAGCTTTTGCTTAGGCCCCGCTACCGCACCGCCATTCTTAAGGGTGTATCGTTCAATGGTTCGCGGTGTGGCAACTTCAGCGTAGCGCACGCCGTCCGTAAACCCGGGGAACCTTTTTTCTAGTACCGCAATCAGCCGTGCTTTCTCCTTTTCCTTCTTTAGAAGATAGTCATCTACATCCGCGTGATCCCAATTTGCAAATGTGGGCCCGATCGCAACAATGACATGACCGTTTTCATCGCACAGCGTCTTATCGTCGACGCTTAAAATATAAACGGTCACCTCGCTTTCATCCAGCAAATTCGGGTTTCCAACCAACATTTCAATGGGCGCTGTATCCTCCGGAATGACTCGCTTATCTATATGAGCATACAATACGACGCTGGGATGGGTAGGGACTTGATCTGCAGCCCACTCCATTCTTTGGGCTTTTAAGTGCGTCTTATCGATCAATTTTCCGTACAAATTCCACACTGTTCCCGAATAAATGAGATTGTCTGCATATATACTCTTGCCGATCTTCAGTTCTACCCCCGAGGGATGATCACCGTCAAACAGAATTCTTACCACTTCACTTTCAAGTAGCATATCTCCGCCGTTTTCTTCGATCGCTTTCTCCAGTTTCCCCGGTAGAAAAAGCGTGGAACCGGCCGGATAATAACTGCCTCCGACATGATTATCCACAAACATGACTGCAGCAAGGATGGCTGGAGATTCTTCTACCGTGGTATAACAGTACGTGGAGGTAAGCTTGTCAAAGAATTTGAATATATCTGGATCGGAAAAATATTTGTTCAGTAGATCCTTTGCGCTCTTATTAACATAGCTCAAGAACCGGGCATATGAAATTGGATGTCGTAAGAGGCCTTTCAATGATTCCTTTAGATCTGTTTCATCGGGTGTGGTATAGCTCGGGCTCTCAACCATCACGTGCCTGTACATTTTCTCAAGATCACGATAAAACCTCTTTATGTTTTCCTTTTGCCCAGGGAACACTTGTGCCAGTTCCTCAGCGAACATATCAAGATCCGGCCAGAATTTGATTCTCTTACCATTGAAATTTACACAGTACAGCAAATCATGCTTGATGACATCGATCGGCTCTTCCAAACAGTTGAAGACAAAGCGATGCGCGTTGAACCCCTTTTCTCCAAAGCCGAAAAGCATAGCTGCCCCTTGGTCAAAGGTAATATTGTTGCGTTTGAAGATCCCACAGGACCCGCCTGGCGTATAACTCTTATCAATAACAGCTACGTGCACTCCTCTTTTCGCAAGCAAGCTGGCAGCAGTTAAGCCAGATAATCCCCCACCAATCACTATTACATCGTATTTCATGATAACTCTCCTCAAAAACGGCGGCCAAGTTGTGGTATTTGATGTCAATGGCAACTAGCAAAAACCATAGTTTCATTGTATCAGATGCTGTTCCATTGGCAATAGGAACATACGTTGAACCAGAATCACCATACGGCTGACCGGGGAATTGCGCAATTGCTTGTATTGTTGCACATTCACTCATTTTGTGTAACTCACTTAACTCGCCTGTTAGTGAAAATTTGTGGTGGGCCTATAGCTCAGCAAATAGAATGACGGCCTTCAGAACCAAGTTTTGGTAGTCTGAATTGCTCCAGGTGCTCCGGCTCACTCCTGCTTGTTGAAGGACCAGATAGCGGCAGTCAGGAACACTACCCCTGCCATCGCCACCACAATAGCCGAATCCACGATGCCCATGGTGTGGCCAAAGACGGTAACGCCGGCCACCTCGGTGCCCAAGAAGACCTGGCGTATAGCATCTATTCCATAGGTCACCGGGTTCAATTTGGAGAGTACCTCCAGCCAGGTGGCTACGCCGGAGATGGGAAAGAAGATGCCAGAGAGAAACATCATGGGGAAAATCACCAACTGCATCACTATCTGAAATCCCTGCTGCGAGCGCATGCGGGCACCGATTAGCAGCCCCAACCCGGAAAGAGCGAGGGAGAGTATTAAGAGGAGCGGTAAAAGAGCCAGCACCGTGCCCAAGTTGATGGGAACATTAACAATGGGTGCCAGCACCAGCATTATGGCCCCTTGGATGATGGCGATGGTGGCAGCGCCGACAGCCTTGCCGGCTAGCACTCCGCTACGGCTCAATGGAGAAACCAGCACCTCTTTTAGGAAACCGAATTCTCTATCCCAGACGATGGAGACGCCGGACATGACAGAGGTCATCAATACTGTCATGGCTAGAATACCGGGATACATAAACTGTATATAGTTTACGCCGGGCATCATTTGGCCGATAAGCCTACCGAAGCCGGCACCAAAAATTATCAGGAATATAATCGGCATAGAAAAGGAGGAGAACATCCGTGGCCTGTCCTGGACAAAACGCAGGAGCTCGCGGTAGGCTATCACCCAGATAGTACGAAAAACGATAGACATTGTCTTTAGTGTCTCCTCATTCTAGCCATATTTTTCATCTGCTGCATTGAGTCAACCTCCTGTTCCCTGATATTGCGTCCGGTGAGCTTTAAGAATACGTCTTCTAGAGTAGGACGCCTCAAGCCGATGGAGAGTAGTCGCAGCGGGAAGCCGGAGACAAACTTGGGCAAGAATTCCTCGCCGTGGGGCACGGTGAAACTGATGATGCCGTTTTCGATGTCGGGCTTGAGCTTATACTGCCCCTCCAGCAGTCGCATCGCCTCCTCGTTGTCCTCCGTCTTAACAGAGATGACATCGCCACCGACACCATCTTTCAGTTTTTCCAGCGTGTCCAGAGCCACAGTCCGGCCATAGTCTATAATGGCGATGCGGTCACAGTTCTCCGCCTCGTCCATGTAGTGGGTGGTCATAAATATGGCCAGATTCTCTCTTTTCCGTAAGTCATGTATATAGTCCCAGATGTGGCGGCGCGTCTGCGGGTCCAGGCCTAGAGTGGGCTCGTCCAAAAAAAGCACTCTTGGGTGATGCAAAAGGCCACGGGCAATTTCCAGACGGCGCTTCATACCACCGGAGTAGGTGTTAATCTTGCCTTTGCGCCTATCCCACAACTCCATCATCTCTAAAAGCTCTTTCAAGCGCGGCTCTAGAACATTTTTGGGGATGCCATAAGCATAGCCGTGGAAACGGAGGTTTTGTTCTGCCGTTAGGTAATCATCCAAAGCCGGTTCCTGGAAGACCAACCCGATTGACTGACGCACCTGGCTGCGCTCTTTAACGACATCATAACCGTTAACCTTTGCCTGCCCATCTGTAGGCTTTAAAAGGGTGCAGAGTATATTTATGGTGGTCGTCTTGCCGGCACCGTTAGGGCCCAGAAAACCGAATATCTCTCCTTCCTTGACACTGAAGGATACTCCCTTGACCGCTTCCAGTTCACCGAACCTCTTGACTAGATTACTGGCTTCAATTACATCCATTAACTTCTCCTTCTTCTTCGAGAGCCTTTATAAGTGCCTCTAGTCCCATCTGGAGAGAAATCAGGGCACTGTCCGGCATTCTTTTCAGCACTCCTTTGATCTTGGCGGCGCCTATCTCCCGTAGTCGCTCCACCTGGCTTTTGCCTTCTTCAGTAAGAGAAAGGATGTAGCTACGGCGGTCATCTGGGTTCTCTTGGCGACTGATTAGCCCCTTGTCTACCAGCCGATCAATGATGCTGGTAACATTGGCCTTGGGTACGCCGAAAGATGTGGCCACCTCACCAGGCGAGCTCCGGCCTTTGAAAGAGAGCAGAAACATGACGCGCAACTGCTCCCTGGTCAGCTCAAGGTGCAACCAGGGATGAGGCTCATGTGCTTTAGTCGAAAGCATCAGGTTATTAATCAACCCGATTATGCTTTCAATATTCTCCTTCTTGTCCATCTCTGAGTCATCTAAAATAAAATGTCAATATAAAATATATAATATAACTTATGTTGACTAATGAAAGCAAATTTTGACTTGTGGAATCGGGCTGCACGAAATAGCGTTTTGCGACTCCTTAACTCTATATTATGTCTTGGACACAGAGCAGATAAAGCCAACTTTTTCAACGGATTGTTATCCAACTTTTCATTGAGAATTGCCCCAACAATTCTGACTTTTGTTACGCCCCACCATGGTTGACAGGCAAGAAGCTATGAGATAGCCTTGAGTGGAGTGATTCGGAAAGGCAAACCTACACACGTCAGGATATTCATCCCTGTGTTCGTTCAGTCGTAATAAATCTTACGGCAGAGGGAGCTGAAGTGGGTAGTAAAGGTACTCTTTCATGTGGAAGTAGCAGGAAATACAAGAAGTGTCATGGAAGATAGCTAGCAATTGTATTAACTGGCAAAAGGTTAGATAGAGCAATTAAACTAAGAAGGAAAAGGATATCATGAGCAGAGGTGATAACGACAAGGCCAAGTGGGGTACTCAGGAATTTACGAATCAACTGTTCCAATACTACGGAAAGCAGAGCGATTTACTACAGGAGCTATACAAGTATCAATTCGATGAACTGAAAACAAAACCAAACGAAAGAGTGGACTCTTTATACCTACTGCTGTTCAGCATGTATGACACGGCAGAAGCGGTTGGTATACTGGTAGCAAATCAGAAGATAAATGAAGCCTACATGATGGCGAGGGCACTGCTGGAAAGGATTATTAACTACATCTTTCTGTTGTATTGTGACGAAGAAGACTACAAGAAGTATTTATTATATACCAAACAGAAATCGTACAGGAATTTGAAGAGGAATATCAAGGTAGGGGAGCTACTAGCCGAACTAAAGTGGAAGGGAAAACTCAGTTTAGAAAATCACCCTGAATTACAGAAGGCGATTAACTTATTTACGAGCAAGAAGGGTAAGACGATTACTAGATGGCGAGGCAAGAACTTGCTTGAGATGTTAAACATCCTTGGTCAAGAGACTGATATAGATATAAAGCCTCTTATGCTCGGATTATTGGCGATTTACGATGATGCTTCAGAGGCTCTACATGGCACACTCTACGGCACGATTTTCCAGATAGGAATCTTCACGAGAGGAAATCTCAAAACGAAGAAGCAGATTATAAGCAGCGTGCACGGGCAGTTATCTATGTTGTTACTCGCACTTGGTGCTTGCATAGATTCATTGACAGTAGCCGTAGACAGGATATTTCCGATTGAGGCAATAAGAGAAAAATCAAAGGAGAATTTCAGAGCTTTAGAGGTCTTGGATCAAAAGACCAGGAGCCAAAAAGGGATGTGGAGTGTTGGGTTTGACACAGACCCAGACCGAGGTGGATGATAGAATTCGCAATCAATAAACAATCAATAAAGATTAGTTGTTGCAGATGTCAATCACTTAAACAAAGCGAGTTCAGTGGTAGAATACTCAAAGACTGCTTGTCGGAACCTTGGTCATAGTGCATCTGTATTAGACATCCCGATATTCGTTCAATAGTAACAAGATAGCGGTTTGTATCAAAATCAAGGCTGTCGGCATATCTTATGGCCACCTTCAATTACTTTGAACAGCTTTCCGTCACGGTCAATGAATAGGAGCCACTCTGTAGTCCCCTTCTTTCTCGAATTTGCCCCAACATAAGAACTTACCATCCTACCAACCGAGATCCGCGCTCCTCCAGCTTGAAACCTTACGATGACCATACCCTTTACATGTGGAGGCAGATCAGGATTATATTTCATAGCCCGTTTCACAACTTCATCCAACGAGTGATAGCTTTTCAGAGTCCGCTGATCATGGTATTCGTAAGGATGCGCAAGTCTAGGAAAGGTGATTAGCTTTCCGTCATTCTCGATTGTCTTTACGAATCGTATCTGGTAGTGCCTGTTTCCCATATTTCATTCTCAAAAGAAAGGCTCAGGAACGGGTTGTGGTTACCTTCATATTTTACCAGTCTGTGTGGCGAGAAGCCACCGGAAGACGGATTGAAACTCCAAGCGGCGTGTCCCTCGGTTGCAGCACAAATGTCCATAATGTGGAGCTTGGTCAACAAAAGCCTGTTTTGTTACTTCACTACACAAACCATTGAAGGTGCTTTTTATTGTCGCGGCGCTGGTTAGTTAGTCACTTTTGGAAACAAATTCTTTCACCCTTCTCTCAAACACTCCTCTCTCCAAAAGTACCCTTCTCTGGCATTTGAGGTGTTTGCCTTGGCCTCTGGAAGTGAGTCTGGTTATTTCGTAAGGTTGAGACGTTTCAAATCGTCTTCATTCCACTTGGCTTGTTTCTCAATCATGCTTTTCAAAGTCCTAAGAGTAAAAGTGTCGCCAGGATGATGAAAAGAAATCGTTACTCGTCTCTTGTCCGGATGAAGGTATTGCTGGTGACTACCTGATTGTCGCTCAAGAGAAAAGCCGTCCTTGATTAGAGCGTTGATCAGCTCTCTAGCAGTTAAAGACCGAAGCTTCGAATAATTGATGCCGGTCACACGGTGACAGCCACAAGGGGCTCAGAAGAAACCTTCACCTCTGCCTCTGGTTCCTCTGGAATTGACTCTCCATGTTCAATCATGCTTTCAATAGTCATCTCAACTACCTCACGAATGTTCTTTAAGGCTTCTTCTTTGGTATATCCCCAGGTAGCTCCTCCTTTGCCTTCGAGGACTGGGCAATAAGCAAACCAGCGGTCTTCGTCAGGCTCCACTACTACTCTAAAAGTGTAGGTTTTCATCTTCTTGTCCAATTCAAATCTATTTATACCATATTTTTCCTCTGAGGTAAAACGTAACGCCTAAGGGTGCCCCCTTACCAAGGATTAGTCACTTTTGGAAACAAATTCTTTCACCCTTCTCTCAAACACCCCCCTCTCCAAAAGCACCCTTCTCTGGCATTTGAGGCATTTAATGCCGATGTCGGCGCCCACCCTCACCACTTCCCACTCGTAGCTGCCGCAGGGATGCGCTTTGCGCAGCCGGACTATGTCACCGAGCTTTATTTCTGTAGTCATTGATCTGGTTGCGGATTTTTTCAGCCATGTTTCTAGCCGCCCGGGCAAAATCCTTTTCCTTTGAGGCATAAAGAATTTGCCGTGACACGTTGATAATCGCCTTCTCGCCCCGGGCATCCACTCCGTAGCCAACCGCTGAAGCCAGGTCCCCTCCCTGAGCGCCGATGCCCGGAATAAGCAAAGGCATTTCGGGGCAAATTGAGCGGACCCTCTTCAATTCCTCAGGATAGGTAGCCCCGACTACCAGGCCGATATTGCCATAAGTATTCCATTCTTTGGCTTTTCGAGCCACTGCTTCGTATAGCGGTAGGCCATCGGTGCGAAGGTCCTGGAAATCTGTGGCTCCTCGGTTTGATGTTCGGCATAAAATAAATACCCCTTTGTCTTGATAGTTAATGAATGGCTCTATGGAATCGTAGCCAAGGTAGGGATTGACGGTAGCGGCATCGAAGCTGAGAACCGAAAAGAGAGCCCTGGCATAAGCCTTGGCAGTGTTACCGATGTCGCCGCGCTTGGCATCACCAATTACAGGAATATCACCGGGTATATATTTAACGGTCTTCTCCAGGATAGCAAGCCCCTCGGTCCCTAAAGCTTCGTAGAAAGCTAAATTGGGCTTATAGGCACAGACCAGGTCGGAGGTAGCCTCGATAATGGCTTTGTTGAATTGTAGAACATCTACCCCGGGCATAAGCTCCGGGTCGGGGTCGAGTCCGATGCAAAGGCAGCTCTGGTTCTTTCGGCTGGCATTAAGCAGCTTCTCAGTGAACTTCATTACCGTAACCCAGATAATATCAGGAGATGGGTATAAATTAAAGCTCGGTCACCATTCTACTATATTGAGAGGGTATTGTGATGTTAGTTTTGTCAAATGTAGTGTAGTTGCCCAATTTATTGGGCTCGCTCTTTAAGAGTGGCTGAGGAAGTTAATAACCCCCTTTATCCCCCTTATCTTAAGGGGGATATCAAAGGTGAAGAAGAGAATAATTTAATCTTAGGGGGATGTCACAGAGGAAGATCCTCATCTTAAGGGGTGACAGGGAAGTTTTCGAAAATTCTGCTCTTAAGATAAAGTAGATTGCCCCTCTTAAGATAAGAGGGGCAAGGGGAGTTATGAAGCAGAATCCAAATCTATTGGACTCTCTCCTCTATCATGGCGATGCTTCCCTCGCGATAATCGTGTAGATGAGCACGGCTCTTTGCCTTTATTCGTGTCAAGGGCTACAATAGAGGCATGCGGGACCTGATTGCCGATGCATTGAAAGGCCATGGTGCCGACTATATCGAAATCCATTTTGAGGAAAGCCAGGCTACCAGCATTGTCTACAGGGGGGAGAGGCTGGAGGAGATAAGCAGGGCTCGTAATTCTGGTGGCAATATTCGTGCTTTAGTCCAGGGTAGTTGGGGATTCGTCAGTTTTAATCGTCTTGACGGACTGCGGGACAAGGTAGCTCTGGCGCTGGAGGAGGCAAGGTTAGCCAGCAGGGAACCATTTAAGCTTTTTCCTACGGGGCCTGTAGTGGACGCAGTGATCCCGCGATTGAAGCAGGATGCCACAACCATACCTTTGGCAACCAAGAAGGGGCTTTTAGATAGCTATAATGATATTATGTTAAGTAGCCCAAAAATTCAAAGCACAAGAATCAATTACCGTGATGCCAGGAGGCAACGTATTTTCGCCAATTCTGAAGGTAGTTATATAGAGCAAGCTAAAGCTGACCTTAATTTACGATTTACAGCAATAGCGCGTGAGGATAACGAGGTTCAGCAAGCAGGACTAAGCCTGGGAAGCAATGGCGAGTTTTCTGCCGTGGAGGGACTACATGAGAAAGCCAGGGAGATAGCGAGGCGTGCCGCAGCCCTTCTTGCTGCCCCCCAGGTAAAAGGCGGAGAGTATACCGTAATTTTGGACCCTGTTCTGGCTGGAGTCTTTGCTCATGAAGCATTCGGGCATTTATCCGAGTCGGATTTTGTATATCAAAATGAAAACCTGCGGCAAATCATGGTCCTGGGGAAAAGATTTGGCGGCAAGCAGCTCAATATCATTGATGACCCTACGATTCCTAACTTGCGGGGAAGTTATAAATACGATGATGAAGGGACGCCGACAAGGAAAACCTATCTTATCCGGGAGGGCATTCTGGAGGGAAGGCTTCATTCCCGGGAAACAGCGGCTAAGATGGGAGAAAGGGCTACGGGGAATGCTCGAGCCATAAATTACCTCTTTTCCCCCATAGTGCGAATGAGCAATACCTTTATTGAGCCAGATAGCGCTTCGTTCGAGGAGATGCTTGGTGGCATTGAGGAAGGCGTCTATGTTAAGGATTGGTACGGCGGGACGACTAGCCTGGAGATGTTTACCTTCTCCGCTGGGGAAGCTTACATGATTCGCCATGGGGAATTAGCAGAGTTATTGCGCCCTGTGGTGCTAACTGGTAATGTTTTTACTACCCTGCAAAATATAGATGCCGTAGGCAATGACCTGGAGATGAATCAGGGTGGTGGCTGTGGCAAAGGGGGGCAATCTCCGCTACCCGTTTCTAACGGTAGCCCACATATCAGGATTCGTCATTGTGTGATAGGAGGCAGATAAGAATTGAGAAGTCAGGAGTCAGTAGTTAGTAGCCAGTAGGGGGGGTGGCTTCTGATTGTTGAATCCTGACTACTGACTACTAATTTTGTGGTTTAGGATTTAGATATTAGGAATTAGGATTTAAGATGGAACATCTTATAGAGGTTCTCCGCTCTGCTCAAAAGGTGGCTAAGCAAGCTGAAGTTTTCTCGGTTTCTTCTCGGGCAATGCCGATACAGTTTGAAGCCAATGAACTAAAACAAGTTCAGACCAAGGAGAGTAGCAGTACTGCCTTGCGAATTTTCAAGGAAGGTAGAATTGGCTTTGCTATTGCTAGTGGAGGGGGCGGTTGGGAAGCTTTGATTGACATGGCTGTGGAAACCTCTCAATTTGGCAGCCCGGCCAACTTTCGATTTCCTTCCTCCCGCGACTATTCTGAGGTAAGCATCTTTGATTCCGAGGTAGACGAAATAGCTATGGAGAGGATGGTTGAGATCGGGAAGGAGCTTATAGCCAGGATCAGGGGCCATACTCCTGATATCCTTTGCGATGTTCAAGTAACCAAGGGGACAAGCTCCATCTCCTTAATTAATTCTCAAGGCGGTGAGGGAAGGTATGACAGCAGCTTTTTTGGCCTTAGCCTGGAAGGTATTCTTGTTCGTGATACAGATATGCTTTTTGTGGGTGATAGCGAAAGCTCATGTCGTCCCGATTTTATCGGGATTGATGACCTGGCTGATAGAGTGATATGGCAACTGGAGATGGCTAAGAAAAAAGCTGCCGTGTCCACAAAGCTGCTGCCAATAATTTTTACACCTAATGGAGTAGCCAGTGCTTTACTGAGTCCTCTAGTGTTGGCGTTTAACGGCAAAACAGTCCTCGAGGGAGCTTCGCCTTTAAAGGATAAACTAGGGGAGCAAGTTTTTGACAAAAATCTGAGCTTATGGGATGATGCTACCATAGCTTATGGTGTAGGGAGTTATCCTTTTGATGACGAGGGGGTGTCCAGCCAGCTTCTACCGCTTGTTACAAATGGGGTAGTGGCGAAGTTCCTTTACGATTTACAAACAGCAGCTTTAGCTGGCACTCAGAGCACCGGTAACGGCCAGCGAGTAGGTGGTGGTTTTCCCAGCCCAGCTATAAGCTCTCTTATTTTAAGCGGAGGAGATGTTTCTTTCCAGGCGATGGTGGAGGATATGAAAGAAGGGTTAATTGTGGAGCAGCTTATTGGTGCTGACCAGGGTAATCTTCTGGGTGGTGACTTCGGTGGCAACGTTTTGCTGGGATATAAGGTCGAGAATGGTGAGATAGTGGGGAGAGTGAAGGATACTATGATTGCCGGTAACGTGTATCAAGTGCTAAAAGAGCTTCTTGGCATAGGGCAGGAAGCAAGATGGGTTGGCGGGATTTTGCAAACTCCTCCTTTATATTGCTCTCGTGTATCAGTGGCGACAAAGGGAGGCTAAGATATATATGAAAGACGTAATAAAGCTTTATAAACAGCCACGCCCTAAGAGTTGTGTCATGCTTGCCTCCTGGCCTGGCATTGGCGACGTTTCCCTAACCGCAGCGAAGTATCTTGTGGAGAAGCTAAATGCTGTAGAAATAGGGGAGATTGAACCTGTTAACTTCTTTGAACCAGTGGGCGTCACAGTCAGAGACAACATGGTTGAAAGCCCTCGTTTCCCTGAGAGCAAGTTTTATTATTGGCAGTATCCCAAGGCCGGTAAAGGCCTGGTGATTTTTATTGGGGAGGAACAGCCTAGTTTAAAAGGATATGAGCTGGTTAACTGTGTTTTGGACGTAGCGCAAAGGCTTAAGGTGGCAAGGGTATATAGTTGTGCTGCTGCGGTGACACGCATCCACCATAGTGAAGAAATGAAGGTTTGGGGAGCAGCGACAACTTCTAACTTAGTTGACGAGTTAAGCAAACATAATGTGGTTCTTAGAGGTAACCTTCGCATCGCTGGATTGAATGGATTGATATTGGGAATGGCTAAGGAAAGGGGGATGGAAGGCGTTTGCTTGCTGGGCGAAGTGCCAGCGTATGCCACGCAAATAGCAAATCCCAGAGCCTCCCTAGCTGTGCTTGGTATCCTGACTAAGATGTTCGGAATTACACTTGACTTGACCGAGCTTGATAATCTGGCTAAGCAAGTAGATGAGGAGATGGATAGAATAGCGAAGAGAGTTACGGCTGAGTTTATTGACCAGTTCACCGAGCCTATTTGGGAGCAGGATGAGGATGAGGAAGAAGAGTAAATAGGTTGAGCAATCCTGGTCTAGGGAGAACCCAAATTGACCGACAAGGGTAGATATGCTACCATCGAATTAGATGTCAGCTTTAGCTCAACTTTGTGAGGAAATTATAGCTTGCCAGGATTGTGAGCTAGCTAAATATCGCACTAAGGTGGTGCCTGGTGAGGGGGCCGAGGATGCGGATTTACTTTTTATCGGTGAGGCTCCAGGGTGGCACGAAGACCAGCAAGGGCGTCCTTTCGTCGGGCCAGCAGGGCAATTTCTGGACCAACTGTTAGCCTCAATTGGTTTACGCAGGGAGGAAGTTTATATTGCTAATGTAATTAAGTGTCGTCCGCCCCAAAACCGTGACCCGCTGCCAGCGGAGATACAAAGTTGCCGCAAATGGCTAGACCGTCAAATAGAGATCATTCATCCCCAAATGATTATTACTTTGGGACGTTACTCTCTAGCGCGGTATTTCCCCAATGAGAGCATAAGCAAGATTCATGGGAAGCCGCGAAAGTCAGGAGGTGTCATTTATTACCCCATGTATCATCCTGCAGCAGCCCTCCATCAAGGCTCTCTGCGCCGGACCATCGAAACGGATATGCTCAGGATTCCGCAGATACTAGCCCAAGGTAAAGACCTGCCTCAAGACACAGTTGAATCTCAACAATTAAGCTTGTTTTAGAGCCATGTCCTGCATGAAAGGAAAGGAAAAACCATGCCAGCACATAAATTAAGAGTAATCCCTCTAGGCGGATTAGGTGAAATTGGTAAGAACATGATGGCATTGGAATATGGCAACGACATCGTCGTCATTGATGCCGGACTCATGTTCCCCAGCGAAGAGATGCTGGGAGTTGACTTGCTTATCCCAGATATTAGTTATCTTTTGGCGAGACAGAAAAATTTAAGAGGGATAGTGATTACTCATGGGCACGAAGACCACATTGGGGCGCTACCTTATATTTTACCTCGCATCTCCCCTCCCATTTATGCTACCAAGTTCGCTCGAGAGCTTATTCTCATGGAACTCAAGCAGCGAGGGGTGAAAACTGACGCAAAATTGAATTTAGTTAGCCCGGGGAGCAGGATTACACTAGGTAGTTTCACCATAGAGTTTTTCTCTGTTTGCCATAGTATTCCTGATTGTGTAGGGCTGATAATTCACACTCCCCTGGGAATTGTAGTTCACAGTGGTGATTTTAAGATCGATTATACCCCGGTCATTAGCGAGGCTACTAACTTTAACCAATTAGCTTCGCTAGGGGCAAATGGTGTTTTGCTTCTTCTTTCTGACTCCACCTATGCCGAGCTTCCGGGATATACTCCTTCCGAGATGGTTGTTAGGGATACATTGGATAGGATTGTAAGCGAGGCAAAGGGGAGGGTAATCGTAACTACATTTGCCTCTCTTGTATCTCGCGAGCAGCAAGTATTTGATGTTGCCGTTAAGCATGGTCGCCGTGTATTTATCGTCGGGCGAAGCATGAAGGAGATAGTGAGCATGGCATTGAAAACGGGTTATCTTACTGCTCCCCCCGGCCTTATGTGTCACTTGGACGAACTTAAGACCTTGCCTCACAATCGAGTTATCGTGTTGAGCACGGGAAGTCAAGGTGAGCCCACCTCTGCCTTGGTGCGCATGGCTAATCGCGACCCCAGTAGTCGAGTTCAGATAATCCCTGGCGACACCGTGGTGATTTCAGCAACCCCTATTCCCGGCAATGAGACATTGGTTAGCAAGACCACAGACAGCCTTTTCCGTCAAGGTGCCAATGTAATTTATGGCAAGCTGGCTCAAGTTCATGTCCACGGGCATGGTAGTCAAGAGGAGTTGAAGCTTTTGCTTAATTTGGTTAAGCCTAAATTCTTTGTTCCTGTTCATGGTGAGTATCGCCATTTAAGCTTGCATGCCAGCTTAGCTCGAAGTATGGGCATACCCAAAGATAACATTTTTGTTCTTGAGAACGGGGATGTGCTTGAACTCGGGCAAGATTCAGGGAAGGTGGTTGCTAGAACCCGTGTCGGAGTTATCTATGTAAGCGGCCTGATAACAGGCGAGTTGGATGGCGTTGTGCTTCGGGACCGCAGATTACTTTCGCGAGACGGCGTCGTTGTGGTGACCATTGCTGTTGATGCTGAAAGTGGTAAACTAGCTGAAAGGCCGCGCATTATAACGCGAGGCCTTGTCGATGCTGGAGAGGAACGGACATTGATTGAGAAAGGCCGAGATGTGGTGCTAGCTGCTTTAGAGAAAGGGAAAACATTCACTTCTAGAGGACGCTTGGGTGAACCAGGCTTCGTTGATGCCAAAGTAAAAGATTCTCTGAGCAGATTTTTTTATAAACAAATTCATCGTCGTCCTGTCATCATTCCTGTGGTTGTGGAGGTAGGGAAAACCCAGAGGAAGCCGACGAGCTAGGGGCATAACTCCGTGTCTAAAACAAGAAGCAGGTCTAATCAGGGGCGGAAGGCAAACGAAAGCCGCCCAGCATGGAAGCGATTTTTTAGCTTCATCGCTTCACCGGTGGGACGAAGGCTTATCTTAATTGTCGTAATAGTAGTCTTGCTGTATGTGTTATGGGAAGGCATGCTCGCATTGTTTGGTTATGGATTAATAATCGTAGCCATCGCTTTGGGCTCGCTGGTCTGGGTGGCATGGCGGCGGCAGTTCTCTGTTGTGAAACATAGGTGGAATTGGGTTCTCGGGGGCATTAGCCTGGCTTTTGCTGTATGGGGAATCCTTTCTTTCTTTCCTGGGGAAGGTATTTTGAGGCAAGCCACACTGGGAGGCACATTCGGGCAAAGCATAATAGGTGCCTCTAATAGCGTGGGAGGGCTTCGGGTAGCCGGGCTTGTCCTTCTGGGTATTATTTTTATTATTCCTCGGCAGGTTTGGAGCGCTGCTAAGAATAGCTGGCGTTTCTTGGCCAGAGTTTTCCGACTTCGTCCCCGCGTCATCTTTCCCCGGCGAGCTCCTGCTAAAGCTATCCCTCTAGAAGCTACCTCCCCTGAAGTAGGGGCAGTCGATGAAGTGGAGGCAAGGCCTGCTATACTTCCTTCTCCTCCTGTGTGGCAATCAGAACACGAACCAATTCTCACCCCAGGAGGGTGGCACCTTCCGCCGATTGATATCTTGGATAAGCCAGCTGAGGTGAAATTGGACAGGGCAGACATTGACCAACGAGCCCGATTGATTGAGGAAGCTCTAGCGAGCTATGGTGTAGAAGCCAAGGTTGTGCAGATAAATATAGGTCCTACCGTGACACAGTTTGGTGTTGAGCCTGGTTGGGACAGAAAATATAAGGAAGTAAGAGAAAAGGGGAGGGATGGTAGCTATGAAACGAAATTGGAAGAAGTGTCCAGAATCAGGGTAAGGGTAGACCGCATTACCTCTTTGGGCAATGATTTAGCTTTAGCCCTAGCTGCTTCCAGCATCAGGATTGAGGCTCCCGTGCCCGGGGCATCGGTGGTGGGCATTGAGGTTCCTAACACTGTGTTTGGCTCAGTTGCCCTTCGCGGTGCGATAGAGAGCGCTACTTTTCAGAAGATTAAAGCCCGCTCCAAGCTAGCTATCGCTTTGGGTAAAGGTGCTGGTGGTGAGGCGATGGCAGCAGACCTGACCAGGATGCCACATTTGCTTATCGCTGGAGCTACTGGCAGTGGTAAAACTGTTTGTCTTAATTCTGTTATTTGTTGCTTGCTTTTACACAACAGCCCCGACGATGTTCGGTTCATCATGGTTGACCCCAAGAGAGTGGAGTTAGTGACTTTTAATGGAGTGCCCCATCTACTTGCTCCGGTGGTTGTGGATACTGGTAAGGCGATAAAGGCTTTAAGATGGCTTAGTCAAGAGATGGATAGTCGATATCGTCAGTTTGCTCAGGCGGGAGCACGCAATATTGAGGGTTATAACAAAGACCGCTCACCTGGAGAAGAGTTGCCATATTTAGTGCTCGTCATTGATGAGCTGGCTGATTTAATGATGACAGCTTTCGATGAGGTGGAACATGCGCTTTGTCGGTTAGCTCAATTGGCTCGGGCTACAGGCATTCATCTCGTCGTAGCTACACAACGCCCTTCAGTAGATGTAATTACTGGGCTTATTAAAGCTAACTTTCCTACCCGCATTAGTTTCGCAGTCACTTCTCACGTAGATTCCAGGACCATACTTGACATGGTAGGTGCTGAGAAATTGCTAGGTAGAGGGGATATGCTCTACATGCCTACTGAAGCTAGCAAGCCTAAACGTCTTCAAGGAAGCTTTGTTTCTGATGCTGAGATCGAAAGATTGGTGTATTTCTGGGGAAACCAGCGGCAGATTGAAGTGAGCCCTGTCGACTTTGATGAGGTGGCTGAGCGCCCCTTAAGTGCCCAGATAGCTGCTTCCCCCGACCCTCTTTTGGAAGAGGCAAAGCGCCTGGTACAAGAGCATAAACATATCTCTACTTCTTTCTTACAGCGCCGTCTTCGTATTGGCTATCCTAGAGCTGCCCGCCTTATGGAAGCACTGCAACAAGCAGGTTTGGTGGAGGCGGCTCAACCCGAGCGAGAAAGCTAACCCGGGCTAGTAAATCCTGAACAATAACTTACGAAATTCTGAATCCTAATTTCTAAACCCTACACAAATCAAAAAATCCAAATTTAAATACCAAAACTCATTTTATTTAGGACTTTGAAGTTCGTGCTTAGTGTTTTCTTGCTAGGCGCCAAACTTGTCCAGTTTTAAAGCATTAGCCATGGCTAGAGTCATGATTTCCGTAGCTGGGAAACGACCCATAGCACCAGCAAGGCAGGCTCGTTCTGAGAACTCAGCGACATTATCGGGGCGGCACCATTTGGACTTTAGCATGAAAGGGACTGGATGCCAGCTATGCATGGCTAAGGTTGCGGGGGTCGAGTGGTCTCCAGTAATAATCAGGACCTCTGGGTCTAAGCTGAGCAAGCTGGGGAGGGCATTATCAAGTTCCTCAATGGCCTGAACTTTAGCCTGGAAATTACCATCCTCCCCTCTGGCATCGGTGCTCTTAAAATGGACGAAGAAAAAATCGTAATCGGCATAGTAGCGGCGCAGGCTGTTCAGTTGCTCTGTTATGCTTTCACCTCCTGGCAATACTTGCATCCCCACCAACTTGGCCAGTCCTCGATACATAGTATAAATGGCGATGACTGCTGGCTTTAATTTGTAGATTTCAGGTATGGAGGGGATGTCGGGGCGGCGGGAGAAGCCGCGCAGAAGCAGCATGTTGGCGGGGGTTTTGCCTTGTAAGAGGCTTCTTGCTTGAGAGACGAATTCGTTGGCAATTTCCGCGGTTCTCTGTGCCTGCGGCGATAACGCCTCTATCTTTTTGGGGGCTAGCCCTGCTTGCTGGGGGTCAGAATCTGCTAACTCAGGAGATAAAGCTTCGCCGCGGA
>Ga0315543_1001560_pt1 | contig 24404 bp, 17 predicted proteins | sample SalMarSW160210MG_2_FD_203098 | JGI IMG/M metagenome (GOLD analysis project Ga0315543, IMG submission 203098) | Salt marsh sediment microbial communities from the Plum Island Ecosystem LTER, Massachusetts, United States - Salt Marsh Sediment SW1601-210 ... | reverse complement strand
TGTGCATCGCCTCTGGCTAAAGGACTATTCCACGGCACCATCTCGCAAAGTGGCGGTTCGTTCGGGCCACCGCGCCCCACTACCTTTCCCGGCGAGAACCTGAAACGCCTGGCCGATGCCGAACGTGACGGCAAGGCATATATGGACAATGCAGGTGTGTCGTCCATTACGGAACTTCGCAAGATCGCTGCGGACAAGCTGCCAGGCGGCCGGGGATGGCCGATCATCGATGGATGGGTTCTCCCGGACGATCAAGTCAAGCTTTACGAAGCAGGCAAGTTCAACGATACACCGATTCTGGTGGGCTATAACTCGGACGAAGGCGCCAGCTTTACGCGAACAAGGGACCCACAAGCGTATATCGATAGTGTCAAGCAGCGATACGGTCCCTATGCGGATAGTCTGTTGAAAGCCTATCCGGTGGGCACCGATTCAGTGCCAAAGACTGCTCGTGATCTGTCACGGGACTCCGCCTTCGGATGGCATACCTGGATCTGGGCCCGGCTCCAATCGAAGGTGGGCAAGTCCAAGGCTTACTATTACTACTTCGATCAGCACCCGGACTACCCGGCCGACTCGCCCCAGGCCGACCGCGGTTCACCGCACGGCCAAGATGTGGCCTACGTCTTCGGGCATCTTAATGCCTCGAGTCCGCGGACCACGAAGACGGACATGGAGATTTCGGAGGCAATGGTCACCTATTGGACAAACTTCGCCAAGAGAGGTAATCCCAATGGCGAAGGCGTCCCCGAATGGCCGGCCTTCAGCGACGCCAATCCTGTAGTGATGTACTTCGGTCAGACGCCGCACACGGGGCCGGTATCAAGCGCCGACTCGCTCATGGTTCTCGATAAGTATTACGCGTGGCGACGCACACCGGAAGGAGATGCATGGGCGAAATAGACCTGTCTCATTGACTATGGTGTTCTTCCTTGTCCTGTTGCTCTTTGAGGTAGTCGATACTCTTGTGGAATTCTTTGTCAAGGCAGTAGGCCGGATGTGTTATCAGTGTAAGCCAGAGGTTCTCTATTCATTATTATTCTAACTCAGGAGAAAATATGTATCTATTACAAGTCAAGGGGAATCAGATTGTTACTGCCAATAGCCAACCTATTTATCTTCGAGGGGCGTGCGTGGGCGGTTGGATGAACATGGAAGAGTTTATCAACAGCTTTCCGGGGTATCGTCCTCATCATGGCCAGTATAGAGATAGAGCGTTCCATTATACACCATAGGTGCAGGATCTGCCGTGAAGATTGTCTGTACAATCGGATTGTCCGCATGATAGATAGTTCCCAAAGCAGTTATAATAATCAGCATGAATCATGAGACGAATTTTTTAATTCCTGTTCTTTTCATAGAGCCTTCTAAAGTTACATCGATTTTGGTTTTATTGGATTTGCGATTTTCTGTCATTGTAATTTCTCCTCAATTGATCTGTTGCGATTAGAAAACTTGCACAAGATACTCAGGCAATCAAGGACAGTTGCTTGCCGGCATTCATAATACAATTCATTCTGATACCTTCTTAAACGTGACTCTCCTGTGGTAGTGAGTATTAATAGATTAGTAAAAGCCGTTGAGGAGTTATTTAAATCAGTTCTTGGACGGCACCACAGCAGTGACCTCAATTTCAAAAAGAAGTTCCGGCCGACAGATATCACAAACAACGGAAAGACAAGGCCAATGCAAATCAGGTTTAACACTATTAAATATCTTTTCGACCTCGGGTGTTTTGCAATAAGCAACAGCTTGAAAAATATCATCATCTCGACAATTAGCAACATTGAGAGCAGAACGGACATTTAGAACGGTTTCGTTTATCTGCCCCAATGGGTCATCGATATTTGTGGTTCGACCATCAAAGGTGATCGAAGCTGTTCCGGAGACATAAACCGTTTCGGCTACAGGAGTAATTGCCACAGTTGCCCTTGAAAAAGCAGAACCATATTCAAAAGCAGAGTATTGTCTTCCAGTCGAAGAAAGATATTTGACAGATTTGGATGGCTTGATAACTGCGACCAGATCCATAGCGCAATTACCATTGTTGAGTGACAAAAGACCAATTCCAGTGCTTGCTGGCAAAGCTTGAATTCCTTTTTCGGTAATTAAGCCGCGTTCAGCAAAGAAATTATTTCTGACCTGATTGAAGCTATCGTACCATGTTAGTATATTACCAAGCCACATCCAGGTTCGAGGTACATCAGAAAAATCAGCTCCTAAATTTCGTAAAATAGCTTCGGCCTTTTCCAGCATAGCTTTTGCCTGCTTATCGAAATTGTCAATATTCGGTGCTGATATACTTGATATAGTAAGATAGGTTCGGCCTGGAACATTTACAATACGACCACACGGATGATTCTGGAAATCTATTACTTTCGGTTTAACATTACACTTAATGGCGTGAATCTGAACACCGGACACCGGCCCCATAAGACCTTCTTCACAGATTAAAAAACTCGGCGCCACTTTGTCATCTATGTCGCTAAACTGTGCCAGTCGTTCTTTAGAGGCAATTTTCAGTGCGTCTTCAGTGCCAAAAATTCGTTCCTGAATAATATAAGCTTCGCAAGAAATGAGAGTGTTCCGAATACCAGTGAAAATTTCCCGCCATAGTTCATCCGCCGGCATCTTTTTCAGTGGAGTTGCTAAAATATATATCTCCTCGGCTTCAGATGATTTGATACTTCTTACGTCAATGTTTACATTCATTTTAATTTCGTCCACTCTTAAAAAAAACAGGAACTAAAACTATTATGGCAATCCTTTATGCATATATAAAAGATATATAGTATCATATTTTAGTGAAATAATCAAGGCATTTTTGAAATTGCGATTCCGCTTAGATTGATAAAGAGTCCGATATCCGGTTGTATATAAACAGGTGGAAAAAACTTATTCCCGCTGCTGCCATGATTGTTCGCCGGTGGATGTCGCTTCGGCTTTAGGAGTCGCCATGGTAATCGGAATATCGACGGAAATTTTCTGAGAGCTTCGAATAACCTTCGCCAGATTTTCACATCTGGGGCTGACTGGTTTTATAATAAGCTCGGGTGTATTGTAGGCCAGAAGGCAGGATTCATAAAAGAGGGGATCTTTTTGAGGAATTAGCAAAGGTTTGTATGCGTTTCCGTTTTCGTCGATATAACTTATGTATAGTCTGGTAAAAACTCCGTGGTCTCTTTTACTGCTGAATATCAGCCAGCGGCTGTTGCTCGACCAGCAATGCCAGGATTCGCTTTCGTCACTGTTTATATTAAGTTTTTTGGGTATGAATACGCCGGTCTGGTTAGCTTGCTCGAGGTCAATGAGGTATAAATCACTGTTTTTCTGCCAGGTGGGGAAAAAACCATAATCGAAAACGCATAATGAAAGCCATTGTCCATCAGGGCTTGTTCTCGGCATACCAACGCTGTGCCCCGTATCTGCAGAAGAAATCACGGTTTCCTCCTGCCCCCACTCGTCCCCGGTGATGTCGTAACTTATCCGAACCAGATTATACCTGACATCCTTATATTCATCGGGTGGGATTTGTTTGGTATTTTCCCATAACATCGGGGCACTGCAGAAATACAAATACTTACCGTCTGCCGACCATACAGGCCAATTTTCGAGCTGTTCTTTTCTCGAAAGAGCCGGTGCTGTTTTGATAGCGGGGGAATCAACAATGCAGTAAGCCAGATAGGAATCTAAATCAACTGTGTCGCGGACTTCGCTTCTGGCGGAATGAAAAAACATCGGCAGGTTATTGACAGAATACATCACCAGTTTGCCGCTTGGATGCCAGGAGCTGTACCCGAACTTGGTATCAATCTTACGTGCTGTTCCGTTCTTAGCATAAAGTGTACTTATGCCGTAATTTCTGCTGCGAATACCAATGATCATATTGTCGGGACTATTTCCGCAAAATGAATGACAGTTCAGGCAACCTCCTTTTCCCAAATAGTTTCTGTCGAGTATCAATTTTTCACTATAATTCCTCAAGTCACGTTGATAAAGACCCATATTGCCATAATAAAGAGTATGCATGGGGTGCATTTTTCTGTACATGGCAAAATTATCAATGTCTTCATCGGCGATTTCGTTTTCAATACGATCGAAACTATTCCACTGTCCTTCGGCGTTCCTGGTAAAGATTTCAAAATATAATTTCTCACCCCTGTTCGCCTCCAGGAGACTATGCCAGGATTTTGGTGGAATTATAACCTTTGCTTTTTTACAGTGTATTTCTATCGGCTTGCCATTGTCGGAGTATATCTTCACAAAAAGTTCTCTACCTTCTTCTTTTACGACAAAATTAAGCGGCGCTATATTGGGAGGACAAACGATGCCGCAGTAATCCGGATTAATACGGGCAAGTCGGCCAATGGAAATACATGGTTCAAGCGTAACCTTTTTCCTTAATGGATTATACACCAGTAAACCGATCGATGATACGACCAAAACTACAGCTAAAAAAATTGTATATCTGTGGAATCTATTCATTTTGTAAACCCGAAACGCGGTACATATAATAAAAGTAATAAGTATCGCTATAGTTTTTCACCAGTTCATAAAAAGCTGCCTGCCGATTATTTCCATAAAGTTCGACCACCCGCATAAACTCCTTAAACCGATTTAGGGAGTTAATATTGATGCGTCGTCCCTGCAAATCAGACATATTTTTCGTCAAATATATATAGGATAAAATTGCCTCTTGATAATGCCGCGGAATCTGCGGGTAATTAAAATCATCGAGACGGTCTATGTTTTGTATAAAACCCTCATTGTCACCCATGAGCATATAAAAGGCCATAAGGTACTCGAAAGCCATTCGATTTTTAGGGTTTCTTTCAAGAAGGTCAATAAACATTCCTTCGACCAGAAATTCGAGTTCTCCCTTGTCCTCATGCAACATCAAGCTGCGAAGACGTTGAATTTCTTCATCACCTGACATATTGGGATCGGCATCAAGCTGTTTAAGGTAGTTGCTTGCCCAGCCGGAATAAAATAAAGTCTTATTGAGCGCCTCAAGATATATCCGTGCAGAAGGAATGTCGTTCTTGGCAATCCTCACTATAGCAAGCTTCTTGATAAGCTCAGGGCGTTCGCCATATTTTTCCAATGAATCGGCAAGAACACATTCACATTTATTAACTGCTCCAAGGTCATAATAAGTGCCGATTTTATTCCAGGGCGAATGTCCCTCCTCGCTTGCGGAAAGCATAAAACTGCGCATGCTCTGTTTATAGGAAAACATATCTGAGGGCAGCAGCCCGAGATGGTACAAAGCCCGGTTCAAAGCATGAACTATATGGTCGTTATTCTGGTATCGTCGACCTATATCAAGAACCTTTTTCCACTGTTTATTGCCAAGATAATAATCGACCTCGAAGACTGCTTTTCGTTCAGAATTAAAAAAGTAAATAACCGTACCTGCTGCTATGGCAAAAAGAAAAAGCAGTTCACAGCAGGTACTTATTTTCTGTTTGTATGAAGCTGTCGTTTTATCTGTATCTGTAGATTTATCAGGCGCTATTCTTTTATGTTTGCTTTTCCTTGATTTTGCTCTGCTTGGACCTTTGATATGAAGTAAAAAGAATCTGTGCTGAGTAAATAATCCCCACAAAGCAAAAACAGTCGCGACAAATGGTATCAGTAGATATAACGCATAGACAGCTTCTATCAATTTTTCGGGGTGGGTATAATCGGCAATCTTCCAGGAAAACGGCAACAATTCACTGTATGCATCAATAATGCTGACTTTAAAAACCAGGACGCCGACAATATACCCAATACAAACAGCAATAGCGCCATACAAAAGACCAACCGAAAAACGACGGCGGAAAAATATTTCGTAAATGCAACAAAGTAAAGAAAAATATAGATAAGCGCCTGCAGCGATTAAATATAAAACAACAGTCAAAAACAGGAATAAAATCACATTGAGAATATTGTCTTTTGGAGCTATCCTGATATAAATACATGCAAAAACTAAAGCTGCCAATAATGCGAGCGCAGTAGTGAAGTGATATGTATATCCATTGTATGTGATAAGCAAAAGGATAGAAGGAATAATGCTTATAATACGAGGCCGAGTAATTCCAATCTTTTTTAAATAATATCCTGTAAATACGCAAATTAGCAAAGCATGCACTGTTAAAACAAAGGCACCTGCCCAGGAATAGTATAAAAGCTGGGACAAAAAATCACTCAGGTATTTAATTGGTCCACCTGGATGCGGGACAACCTCATTAAAAAATGCCCAGCCTTTATAAAAGACAGGAAAATTTGTAATCTCCCCGCAGCCGTAATAAATAAGATGCGGTTTAACAACCATCCACAGGTAAAGGTAGAATAAACTAAAAAAGACAGTTCTGATTATCACCCAGCCTCGATTGTTTGATAATGACAATCGCATTGGCGTTAATTTCCTTACTTTGTCAGCAACAACCTCAAATCATATAGCTACAAGGAAAAAATACAGTAATTCATTTCATATCAAAAACTTATGATATACATTTATGTTATACTCCCGAAGGCTTGTAGATTCAAACCAAATTATGAAGATTTAACAAAAGCGGCACAAATGGTGCCCATGCACGAGCCTCCGGCCGCCAAGATCCATTTCTGTTGTTCGCAAGCCCCGTGACAACTGGACCAGGCAGCCATTCACAAGTTCGCTTATGAACTGGATCAAACCTTGAAGGAGTGGTGTAACATGCTCTAACAGCGAATTTGCGATTGGTATCAAAGTCAAAGAAAGTAATCTTCCAGCCAGTTGCACACAGTGACACCATCCAGGATGAGACAACAGTAGTGAACAGTCCACCGACAGCGATGGAAGCTCAATACCGAGCCAACCAGCGTCTTGGCCGCTGCGCATGAGCTTACGTGGCGGAAGATGTCTTTATGACTTTGCGTTGAGGCTGTTCCGACAGCATTGGGAGTAGGCTACTTCGTGTAGCCTTGCTCTTTATAATAACGAGCAACGCCGGGATGCAGCGGAACTTCATATGCGTTCCAAACCGTGTGGATGTTGTAAGAGAAATTCAGATGGCTCCATTGCAAAAGCTGCTGCTGTTCGTCCATCGCCCGGGCGACAATGTACGCGAAATCATCCGGCGCATCGTCTCGGCAATAAATCACCGTACCCGTTCGCACAACCGTCGGGATCGGTCGAACGACGCCGCGATATAGTCCCGGGGGGATTGTGCCCCGCTCCTGTCCACCGTCCTGCGCCAGCTCATCCAGCAGATCATCCGGCAACTGGATGAAAACGAGGTCGAATTTCTGACTTATCTCCGTCCATATACTCCATTCCGGAGCTGTCGTCATGACTCCGGCCCCTCCGATGACGACATCGAACTTTTCCCTGTCTTCGGGTGAATTGCCCACGTGACCGCCGGCGGCCTCTATGGCTTGTCTCGAGAGGCCAAAATGAGCCAGGATGCGCGAGGGGTCGCCGCCGATCCCTGCTGTCAGTATGCGAACCGGCCATCGCTTCTGCCGTATCTGCGAGAGGTCCGTAATACCCGTCTCCGCCTTAGCCGCAACTATAACATAACTGGGATCCTGGATATTGGCAATCAGACGCAGATTCGTCCTGGGCTTCTCCCTCGCGTATATACCCGTTCCCAGGTAGGCGCTCCGTAGGAATTGGATCGCAACTGCGCCGAAGTCAACGGCTCCAAGCCCCGGTGCATTTCGCGGCGCAAGGATTTCAGGTACAGCGTGATCCGGCCTGTACGGAGGTGGCATTCGCGCTTCACTGACGATCCGCGGAGCATCGGCGCCGTTACAGTTATAACAAATCTGCACGTCGTAGCCGTATGGTTTCATTGCCTCTTTCACCACTTCGGCCATCGTCCCCCAAGGACATATCTTGCACGCTCCGCCGAATACCGGCTTTTTAATTTCAATACCGGTCTGACCGGTTTCCCCGCCGTTCCGGGCGGAGGTATCCGATGATTGAAACTGATGGCACGACATCGAAGCGAGTAGAACCGAAATCAGGCATGGAAAGTAAAAGTTGAATTTCGACATGATATCACCTCATATATTCGAGTTTGCATTCTGATACTGAGAGCCGGCTCCCAGTATCCGGACCTCCAAACGCAGAAATCAAGTGAGGTCTTCAGGCTCTATTGGACAAGTTCATTTTTCTGTCTTCGTTATTAAGCCATTCCGAGACTCCGGTGTCAAGTCCGTAGTGAGTCTTAAAGATTCTTTACAGCCTCGAAGGGGCGAATGATAATTCCAGTGCCAACAGGTTGAAATCACGCGCGTTACGACCACATGATTTTGCACACCATACGGGGTAAAAGCTGAATTTACTCTTTTGCCGGAATTGTTTCCTCCCGGGCCGTTACACGGGGATCAACCAATCGTGTCGCGCCGGCGCCGGGATCAACGAACGGGCCTGGCGCACGCATCTCGCCGGTCGGCTTGCCGAACATGTCACTGTCGATCCGGCCGAGAATCGCAATGCGCGGAAGTTCCTTAGCACCCATAGTCAGCTCCAGACTGTCGGGATCGAAATCCAAATTCATGGATACGGAGGCTCCGTTTTTGTCCCAGCCACAGGAGTCGCGCCACGCCTGCAGGTCGAGCCACTGCTGCGATTCGGCTGTGTTAAATCCCAGGAAATCATCCGGCATTGAGACATATACGTTGCCGTCGGCCTCATTGTTTTCGTTGATGAACACTATGGCCGCCCTGCCGCAACTTGCGAAGATGTTGTTGTAGATTTTGTTCTCCTGGGCGGTGCCGCTGCCCCTGCGTTCCGGACGCAGAACCGGATAGACGCCTGCGTTATCACAGCGACCGATTATGTTTTGGGCGATAATCAGACAGTCGGTGGCATGGATGAAGATACCGGATCCGGCGGCACCTCTCTGTCCGGGCGTGCCCGGCTCAGAGTTGCGAATATTCCAGATCACGTTGTTGTCGATCTGGTTCTGGTTGCGGCTCATCTCGATGTGTATGGCCGCACTTACGGTCAGCACATCGGCCAGCACGTTTGCAGTGATGCGGCAGTTCGTATTTCCGACGTCCAGCCAGAAGGCATTGGCATGTCGGATATGCCTGACCACATTACGGCGGAACAGCAGGTTGCGCGCGTTATGCAACTTGACCGCGCCGGCTTCCCATCCTCGTTCGGCATCAGCCCAGCCAATCCACTCGAAGGTATTGTCTTCAACGAGAACATTCCGGGTTCTTTGGCCGCAAATACCGCAGACGCCGCAGTAACGAATCGTATTACCGCGAATTATGTGAGCTAATCCTGCTTGCGGTGCAGAACCGCCACTCCATCCGCCGCCGATGTCGAGTCCTACGCCATTGGCCCATTCGATGGTGTTGCCTTCGATAATCCAGTGGTTGCCGCCATATGTGGAGACCAAGCCATGCTGTGGTGGTGGGTAACCGTTACCGGCGTGCTGGAAAGTGATTCCCTTGATACGGATATAGCCCAGGCCACTCTCCATGGGAAAGAAGACCCGCTCACGAGTAGTGATTTCGATAAGCGGATTCTCCATAATGTCATCAGGCATACGGATATAAATGGCGTTTCCGGAATTTTCAACATAGAATCTCGCATCAGGCGAGCCGCCGACTTCCTGCATGATTGCTCCACCTGGTGTGCGTGCGGGAAGTCCACCACGACTTACGGGCGGGTTTTCTGGAGGGGGCGTGGGTATCCAGGATCTCAGCGGTGTGTTGCCCAATTCGCGTAACTGCTCCATCGGCTCAAACGGCTTGCCGTCCACGAAGACTAATCCACGTCGGCGGAAATACGGGCCCATATCGACAGCCTTGGTGTCCAGCCAGGACCAATCGCCGGACACGCTGGCCAGGGCAAAGGGGTTGTAGGCATCGGGGAACATAGCACCGGTAAGCTCATGTTTCCAGACGGCCACCTGACCACCACCCCCACGTCCCCGCGTTGAAATGGTACTGGGTTGCCAGCCGTCACTGAGGTCTTCCGAACCTCTTATGAATACTTTTGCTCCTGGTGCAGCTTCGTAGCTTATCATGTGATTCGGATCCGTGCCGCCGCGGGTGGGACGGATGCACTCGCGATATATGCCGGAGGCTATGACCACACGCTCGCCCGGCTGCAGGACCTCGGCGGCTTTGCCGATAGTGCAAAAGGGCCGGTCGATTGTGCCCGGTCCGTTGTCATCGCACTTCGGCGAGTTGCAGTCCACGTAGTAGGTTTTGGAGAACCGGAGCGGCTGTTCCCAGAATTGAAACTCAGTCCCGTCCGGCAGTCGTGTGTCGGAGGCCGCCGCTAATTGTTGCGCCGACAGCCAGAAAGCAACGAACACAAAGACAGCCGCCGATCGAGCCAGTAGCCTATTGTTCATGATTATATCTCCCTTAAAAAAGTAGTGTGAATTCACGCAGAGTTTACAGGAGAATTCTATGATTATGATATTCCACAGAGCGTCATTATACAACTTATATTAACTTTTTCCTGCAAGATCGATCAGGAAAGCGTATTCAAAGGCCGTCTCATGGTATCGTTTATAACGTCCAGAAACGCCCCCATGTCCAGCCTCCATATATGTCCGCAATAGAAGTCGGTTATTATCCGTTTTCAGGGATCGTAGCTTGGCGACCCATTTAGCTGGCTCCCAGTACTGCACTTGCGAATCCTGTAGGCTTGTTATTACGAGCATATTCGGATATTCCTTCTTCTGTACATTGTCATATGGAGAATATGAAAGCATGTAATTATAGTATTCCTCTTGATTAGGATTACCCCACTCATCATATTCATTGGTTGTCAGTGGAATGCTTTCGTCAAACATGGTTGTGATGACATCCACCCAGGGTACAGCAGCGATAGCCCCTTTACACAGATCGGGTCTCATGTTCACGACTGCTCCGATGAGAAGACCTCCGGCACTGCCTCCCTCAATGAAGAACCTGTCTGGGCACGTATACTTCTCTGCTACAAGATGCTCGGCACAGGTGATAAAGTCTGTGAATGTGTTTTTTTTCTTCAAAAGCTTCCCGTCTTCATACCAGGACCGGCCGAGTTCCTGGCCGCCTCGTATATGCGCTAACCGTATGAAAACGAGACAAATGTTACTTTGGAATATTATAATCCCCGTTATTAATTTTAACAATAAATGTAGAAATCATAGCTTGGCACGAAATCGGACATTGAATATGTTGTACAATTTTTTTTGTTCTGTAAGCTGTTGATATAAAGGCACTTAAAAAATCGGTGTTTTGAAAAAATGGGGAGATATTGGGTTGTATGGTTGTAGGATGGTTGTAGGTGCGCCACGAAAGCTGATGTGGGCAAGCTGGCTAATCCAGCGTTGTCATCGATCGAAAGAAATAAGTAAAAGATAAAACAAAGCATGCATGAATGATAAGGCTTAACTCTTACTCGACGTGGCAACTGAAGAGAATCAGCTATTTTGAATGACGCTTCATGCGTATTCACTGCCTACAAATACTAATATGACCGATCAAAAAAATCTTATCAAGGAAGGATTTTGTCATGAAGGCACTTGCTATGTTAATACATTCTGTACGTATAGTTTCTCCTTCATCAACGACCCATCTTGAACTTTAACTAACTATCAAGGATCCTTTCAACCTCCTTTTGATCTACTTCCATTACAAATGGAATCCCACTTATTTCTGCGGCTTCGCGTGTCAGGACCGCTATATCATCCCGCGATATATGCGAGATAGTGAATTTGCGGCTACCGGCCATAAGCTGTCGCAGGCCCTGCGCAAGACGCTCGTAATACGTATAGAGACCAAGCGCTCCGGTAGGGAGTTTCTCAAATTCCTCATCGCCGAGTTCTTTGCGTAATGAACTTGCCGTTACAAATATTTCATCCTTAGTATTTCCAAAGCGCTCGATATATACAGGGATTTGGTACTCATCAATTGTACGTCCAATCGTCTTGCCAACCATGGCTGCTGCAATCGGCGCCCTAGCCATACCAACCAGCTTAACAAACGGTGCACCCAGAGCAAGCCCTTTGAAAATATGGTCTTCAAAGGTAAATCCTCCGGCCACAGCCAGAGCGGGCAAGTACTTGCCTTTCTCGGCAAGCTGTTTCGCATATTTATACAGGAGCGAGTGCAGGTACACAGGAGGGACTCCCCATTCGTTCATCATGCGCCACGGACTCATGCCTGTCCCGCCGCCGGCGCCGTCGACTGTCAACAGGTCGATCTTGTAGCGTGATGAGAAGTAAATGGCGCGGGCCAGGTCAGCCGGGCGATAGGCGCCGGTTTTGAGGAAGACATATTTAGCACCGGCCCGGCGTAATTCTTCCACCCTTTCGGCGAATGATTCTTCTGTAACCATGCCAACCCGTGAATGACGTTCAAATTCCTTGAATGCGCCCCGCTCGAAAGCCCTGATGACATCTGGATCGGTCGGATTCGGCAGGACAACGTAGCCGCGATCATGCAGCAGTTGCGCATTTTTAAGGTCTCTGATTTTAACTTCGCCGCCGATATCTTTGGCACCCTGACCCCATTTGAGCTCCACGCATTCGACACCGAGTTTTTCGATTGCATATTCCTGTGCACAAAGACGTGTATCCTCAATATTGGCCTGGACAACGATAGCACCGTAACCGTCTTTCTGATAGTCTTTATAGAGTTTGACTCGCCTCTTCAAATCGGCCGTATCGACCACGCGGCCGTTCTTGATTACGGCCTCCGGATCCATACCCACGACGTTTTCGCCAATGGTCAGACCTGTTCCAGCCAAGGCAGAGCCTATAGCAAGTCCCTCCCAGTTGTTTTTGGCAATACTTGTCGAACCAATACCGGGAATGCCCCACGGATAGCGGAATTTTATTCCATGATCGTGGCCGAAGGCAACTTCCAGATTGACGGCGGGAAAAATAGCCTTGTCGCTGTCAGGCTCGATACCGTGTGCTCCAACGGCTGTGCCCATAATATTAAAGTGCGAATAGTCAACAGGATATGTTTTTTCGGCCGCTGTGGTCACAACTCCAAAAGGCTGAGGATATATTACCTCGTGGCCTCTATAGGCGGATTTGCCGATCTCGCACATTCCGATACATCCATCTACACAAGTGACGCACATGCCGGAAGCAGGGACTACTGAACCCACGGTCCGGTTCTTTGTAAGAGTTGCTGCCGAAGCATTTATTTTCGATAGGGTTACTGACATTGAATTATGCTCCTTTCGTGCCTTACCTATTTCTTCTCGGTTTTAACCTCAATCTCGCAGGCTACACAGGGATCCATGTAGCACATCATATCGTCAAAGCATTCCTTTTCTAAACAAGGTGGTGTAAGGTTCGCGCAGCCGCCGCAAATTGCTTTTTCCGGCTCATTATATGTACATCGAAGCTGACAGGCCGGACATACATACATACAGCCGCCACAAAGCCTACAGACGTCGGATTGGACATCAAACGGTGTGCCGATGCTCCTGCTCTGGCCGCGGCTGCGAAAGCCGATGGCTTTGGCCATCATTTGTTCGGCGCACATTCGAACACACAGGCCACAGAGAATACAGTCCTCGTATTCCTGCCGGAATCTTTGTTGTCGGATTCCGTGTGCAGAAGCAAGGTCCTGAATAGTTTTAGACTGGGGACAGGAAGCCAGCAACAGTTCAAGAATCATCCTGCGCGCCTTCAGCACTCTATTCGATGCCGTACGTACATTGAGACCTTCTTCGACTGGATAAGTACATGAAGAAACCAACTTTGCTCTTGGCCCCTGGCCTATCTCAACCACACAGAGCCGGCATGCGCCATAGGGTGACAGCCCATCCATATGGCATAATGTAGGAATCGGGAAACCAAGAAACGTGGCGGCTTCAAGTATAGTAGTACCCTGCTCAACTGAGACATCCAAACCATTTATTTTCAAAGTAATCATACCGATTTCTCCTCGACTGCCGCGAGTTCGCATTCTCCATCGTTCTTCGGCTGCGTAAACTCCAGGTCGCATCTCAGACACCTCCGAGCCTCACGTGTCGCTTGTTCAACAGACAGAACCATCTCGACCTCAGCAAAGCTCTTTCTCCTCGATTTAGCTGAGAGAGTTGCCGGCTCTGCTCTTGCTACTTCCTCAAGTTCGTCCTCCCTGATTGCGGCTGGCTCTATGAAAAATTTTGGCAGTTTCATTTCCGGAGGTTCCCTTAGCTCTTCGCCCCTTAGATAGCGGTCTATCATTTTTGCCGCCTTCTTTCCGGCAGCAATAGCATCAACGACAGTATTGGGTCCGGTGACCAGGTCTCCGCCGGCGAATACACCCGGCTGATTCGTGCAAAGGTTCTCACTATCAACGTGGAGTATGCCGTTCTTGCCAACTTCCAGCCCCATTGATATCAGGCAGTCGCTGTCCGGCCGTTCACCAATAGCTACTATCAGTGTGTCTAAAGGTATGGTAAATTCGGTCCTTGGAATGGGAATAGGCTTGCGACGGCCGCTCGAGTCCATCTCACCCAATTTATTTCTGATGCATCTGATGTCAGCAAGGTGTCCATGCTCAGAATCTATCTTTATCGGTGAGACAAAGGTTTCTACTCTTACTCCCTCGGCCTGTGCCTCTCCTATGTAACGTATTTTAACGGGGGAAACCAGCGTTTCAAGCTTGATACCTTCCTCTATAGCTGCGTCAACTTCCTCGGCATATGCAGGCATTTCGTGGGTTGTTCGGCGGTAAAGAAGAGTGACACTTTTGACTTTTTTCTGGCGAATAGCCACCCTTGCCGCATCCACGGCGGAATTGCCGCCGCCGATTATCCCTACATGCCCTTTGGCTAATTCTTTGCCCCTCAGATTAAACGCTTTCAAAAACTGCATGGATGGATATACTCCCTTAATATTTTCTCCATCCAAGCCTAAACGCCAGCTCTTATCCGCCCCAATGGCCAGGAACACTGCCTTAAACCTATCTTTCAGTAACTCGTCAATGGTGATGTCACGTCCAAGCGTAATTCCACATTTGAGTGTGATATTTTCGTCAAGCAGTGATTCCATCTCCTTGCGTAGGACAACACGTGGCAGACGGTAAGCAGGGATACAACTTATAAGCATTCCGCCCGGCTGCTTTTCGGACTCTATGAGTGTCACTTTATAACCGGATAGGGAAAGATAATGGGCTGCCGCAAGTCCGGCGGGACCGGCCCCAACGACTGCTACATTTGTAGGATTGACGGCATCTATCCGTTTTTTGACAGGCTGATAAACGGCCGGATCAACACGATCGGTAATAAACCTTTTCAAAGCCCGAACTGCAATACCCTCTCCCCCGCTGACTGCATGAGTGCATCTGGTTTCACATTTGCGATCACAAACCCGAGCGCAAATTGACGGGAGGGGATTAGGCTCTCTAATTACTTTGTAAGCCTCTTCGTATTGACCCTTTTCGATGAGAGCCGTGTATCGCCAGGCTTCTGTGCCCAGGGGGCAGGCGCTCTGGCACGGTGCACCAACTAAATCTTTACACACAAAAGCGTCACACTTTTTATCAATCACATGCCGTTCATACTCGTCACGGAAGTATTGCAGGGTACTGAGAACGGGATTGGACGCAGTCTGTCCGAGACCGCACATTGTTGTATCCTTCACAACTTCCGCTAATTCTTTCAGAAGATCCAGATGTCCGAGTGTCCCTTTGCCTCTTGAGATATCGTCGAGAATCTCATGCATCCTCTGCGTGCCTTTTCGACAGGTATAACATTTACCACACGACTCATCTTTCAGGAAATTCATAAAATACTTGGCAACATCAACCATACAGGTGTTTTGATCCATGACTATCATACCACCCGAACCCATTATGGAGCCTGCCTCAGTCAAACTGTCATAATCTACGGGTAAATCAAACTTTTCAGCAGGGATGCAACCGCCGGACGGTCCACCTGTCTGAACCGCCTTTATTTTCGCTCTACTGACAGGACCGCCACCAATATTATAGACAATTTCTTTGATGGTCATGCCCATCGGGACTTCGACCAATCCTGTATTTCTGACCTTGCCGACAAGACTGAATATTTTCGTGCCGGAATTGTTTTCAGTTCCTATTTTTACAAACTTATTCGCACCAAGTCGGAAAATCAGCGGGATGTTGGCCCAAGTCTCCACGTTATTAATGGCGGTTGGCTTGCCGTCGATACCTTTTTGTACCGGGAAAGGAGGTCTCTGACGTGGTTCCCCCATCTTGCCTTCAATTGAACGTATCAGTGCCGTCTCCTCACCACAGACAAACGCTCCTGCCCCTTTGACCATCCTGATATCGAATGAGAAATTAGTCCCGAGAATCTTCTCACCCAAAACTCCTATATCTCGTGCCTGCTGCAATGCGGTTTTGAGATGCTTGACTGCTATGGGGTATTCATTACGAACATATACTATTCCTTCGGTCGCTCTAGTTCCGTAAGCACCTATGAGCATACCTTCAATAATACTGTGTGGATTGCCTTCGAGTACGCTGCGGTCCATATAAGCGCCGGGATCTCCTTCATCGGCATTACAGACAAGGAACTTACCGCGGTCGTCGGGCTGCTTGGCCAATAGTTCCCACTTTCGGCCCGTGGGGAATCCTCCTCCTCCACGGCCGCGCAGTCCGGAGCTTATGACCTGCTGCACCACCCACTGAGAATCTTTCGTCGATAATACTTTTTCTAGAGCGCAATATCCATCCTGTGCTATGTAGTCATATATTCGTATCGGATCTATTTTCGGATTTGCACTAAGGATACTGCGTTTTTGATTCTTAAAGAACGGTATATCATCCCGATGTAGATACTTCTGACCAGTATCGGGATCTTCGTAAAGCAGGCTATGAACATATTCACCCGAAAGGAGAGCGTCAATAATCCTCGGTATGTCATCAAGTTTGACCTGGGTATAGAATGCCTGTTGTGGCTCAGTGAGAATGAAAGGTCCCATTTCACAAAAACCATGACACCCTGTTATTCGAAGTGCAACCTTGCCAACCAGACTTTTTTCAATAATGTATCTTTTCACAACTCGAATGATATCATTTGAGCCACTGGCCTGGCAGGCTGTGCCTGCACAGATGACTATACAAGGTTTATTTATATCGATAGCGTTGAAAAGGACGCTGCGTAATTCTTTCAGTTCATCTACAGAAGATAGTCTCAGCATTCTGCTACCTCACATATACCATTGAGTAAAAAAATTTTCCTCTTCGATCATATCAAACCACATCTAAAGAATGGTTTTTACAGCCGCGCCGTGAACAAATTTTTACTATGCCGCCGCCTTCAACCAGCATTGGCACCATAGGTGCCCCGCATATTGCACAATCGGATGTGCTTGGTATTTCAATGCCACATTGCGGACAATGGAATTTCACTACAGTTTCCGTTGGGACATCAAGTTCTGTTGAAACATTGTAGCTACCATATAGACAGGAGAGCCTGAGACAGCCATCTTCATGGTTATAGGAAATGTTAACTTTTATTGACGGGTAGTCGTCAATGGCAAAAGTTTCGTCCATCAGGCTGCGATTGCAATGAGGACAATTTACGTCGATTGGGAAAATACTTTCGTCCTTGTCAATTTCTGTCTTGCCGAATCCTGACCGGGCTTCATCCAATAGCTGGTTAACCCTGGATTTTCTGACTTTTGAAAAATAGTGTCCGTCAATAACGACTACCGGTCCAAGAGCACAAGCACCGAGGCAATTTACTGTTTCAAATGTAAATTCCTTATCCGGTGTTGTTTCTCCCGCTCGGATTCCAAGTTGTACCTCCAGCTCACTGACAATTCTTTGTGCACCTCTGACATGACAGGCCGTCCCGAGACACGCGCATATAAGATGCCTTCCTCTGGGTTTAAGACTGAAAGAGCGATAGAATGTGGCAACACTATATACATCAACCAGAGAACGATGTGTTCTGTCACTGACTATTCTGAGTGACTTTTCAGGAAGATATCCATATTTAGCCTGGATTTCCTCAAGGATTGTAATAAGGCCACCTCTATCCTCATTGTGCTTTTCAACGATGCTCAAGATGTCCTTAGTATCAATCTCCCTTTCTATAGTGACATCGTTCTCGTCTGAAAGAATAGCTTTTTGTTTCATTCTACCGGTACTCCTGACAATGCCAGATTCCCCCCTCGGGTTTTGGGAAGACACAATTTTGCCGGTTCTCACAATCGCAGCACAGTCCCACGAATTGCGTTGATTCTTTCATCTCCGCAAGATCAGGGATCATCGGTTGCCGCTTATCGCCTCCGGCAGTTTTGGTATGCGGCGTCATTTCAATTTCAAATTCTTCACAATAAAACGATGGTCTTTGGGGGTCCCTTGGAAAGGTGCAGGTAGAGGCATGCTTGCACGAGGAACACAAAGTGGGATATCCGGTATTACCTAACATAATATATTCCTTACTTTGGTTGTTTTGTGGCAATCTGAACAGGTGCAAAAAACATACCATTCGAAAAAATAGAGACAGATCGAAGTCTTCAAATTGGCTAAACACCATAGGCCGAAACAAAACTGCAGGGCTAAGGGGAGCAAATGGAAGGACTTAACAGAAGGTTAGTTTATTAGGGTGATACCCAAGAATTTTCTGGGATTGTCTGAGGCGAAAGAAAGGAACTGGGGCATTCTGAACCAGCGGGGAGGATTTGCCCGACCTTTGGACCTCAGGAACTGTGATGTTCTATTTTGAGTTTTTGCCTCAAAGTTTTTCGATCTATACCGAGAATCTCTGCCGCGCGGGTCTTGTTACCGTCCACACTCTCAAGGACATTGCTGATATATTCGGCTTCAACTTCTGCCAGGGGTCGGGTGAATCCCGTTTTCCGCAGGGCGGTGAAACGCATCAGGCATGGCAAATCAGGCACCTCGATAATGTCCCCATCGGTCATGACCACCAGGCGTTGGACGACATTCTCAAGTTCTCTGACATTGCCGGGCCAATCATAACTCAAAAGACTCTTCAAGGCCTGATCGGAAAAGCGAGGCGCAGGCTTACCCGCTTCGGCTGCAAATTTGACGACAAAATGACGAGTCAGCAAGAGTATGTCATCGTCCCTTTCTCTCAAAGGCGGCATCAATATCGTAATGACATTGAGGCGATAAAACAGGTCTTCGCGGAAAGAATCCTTTTTGACCAATTCATGCAATTCTTTGTTCGTTGCAGCCAGAATCCGAACATCCACCTTTCGTGCTCGGCTCGAACCAACCATACAGATTTCTTTGTCTTGTAGTACGCGGAGAAGTTTGACCTGCATGGCCAGACTCATATTGCTGACTTCGTCAAGAAAGATAGTACCCCCATCTGCAGCATGAAAGAATCCCGCCCGAGATTCGGCTGCTCCGGTAAAGGCTCCCTTTACATGTCCAAACAATTCGCTTTCAAGTAAAGACTCCGGAATACTGCCGCAGTTTACTGGTACAAAAGGTGCCGAAGATCGAGTACTACCGTAGTGGATAGCTCTGGCAGTAAGTTCTTTACCGGTACCGCTTTCTCCGGTTATCAGTACCGTTGCTGAGGTGGACGCCGCCTTACTTATTGCTGTGAAAACTCTCTGCATTACTTTTGAGTCCCCGACAAAGCCTTTGTACACGGGGACAATCTGAGTCTGAGTTGTGTGCCCGGATCTGCGAATCCTGAGCTTATTGAGCACGCGCCGCACTGCGGCGAGAAGTTCCTTTTCGGTGAAAGGTTTGGCGAGAAATTCTTCGGCACCGGTCTTGACCGCATTGACGGCTCCCTCGATGGATGGGTAACCGGTAATCATCATGACTTCGGTATCTGTGAAGTTTTCTTTGATATGCCGCACCAGATCAAGACCGCTTACTTTGGGCATCTTCAGATCCGTGATAACCAGTTCCAAGGCGGTACCTTCAAGAATTTCAAGTGCCTCGGCGACGCTCGACGCTGTGAAGACCTGGTAACCGGCCGCCGTTAGATTTCGTTGGAGCACCTCCAGAGTGACCGCCGCGTCGTCAACAATCAAAATACAATCTTTCTTTGATGAATATGGCATGTTATTCGTTTTCCTCAGTATCTTGTGATCCCACTACAGGCAGCCGAATTTCAAAACGCGTACCGTAGCCGATCTTACTTTCAACATCAATCGAGCCGCCATGCGAGGTGATAATTCCATGCACGACGGGCAAACCCAGGCCTGTTCCGTGCCCGATGTCTTTAGTCGTAAAAAAAGGAATAAATATTTTCTCAAGAATCTCCCTGCTTATCCCGGGGCCCGTATCTTCGACAGAAAGATAGACATGATGGTCACTCGACCATGTTCTGACGGTAATCTTGCCTCCTGCGGACATAGACTGCAAGGCATTCACAGCCAAGTTCACCAGCACTTGATTCAACTGAGAAGGATCGGCGATAATCTCCGGCAGGTTTGGGGAAAGGACGTGAACAAGTTCCACTCCCTCTTTAGCGCATTGAGCCTCAAAGAAATAGAAACTGTCCTGTACGACTTGATTGAGATTGGTCCGGCTTTTCTTCGGGGGCCTTTGGCGGGCAAAAACCAGAAGCTTCTTAATAATCTCCCTCGCCTGCAAAGACGCTGTTTCGATCTTCTCGATGTCCTGCTTCGCTGACACAGGGACTCTGGGAGTTTTTTTCGCCAACTGGGCGAATCCCAGAATATTTCCGAGCGGCTCGTTCAGTTCGTGTGCTACTCCTGCGGCGAGCATCCCGATTGTTGCCAGTCGGTCAGCGTGCAGAAGCTGATTATGAAGTTTCAGTTTGTCTTGCTCCGCTTGTCTTCTTTCGATAATTAACGCTACTTGTCTGGCTATAGCGTCGATTAAATTACGCTCTTCCTTGAGAAATGGACCCTCATCAAAATCAGGTTTGTCATCTACGTAAACCAACTCAACGACGCCTCTTGACACACCACCTACAGTAATCTCGGCGGTCTGCTTCTGGCGGCTCTCACGGAAGCCTTCAGTCGTGTAGGAAACTCCATCTATAATTATCCTCGCGAAAGCGGTCTTGGGGTATTGCCAAGCAGGAGGAAGAAGCTCAACAATTCGTTGGATTATTTCTTCCAGCGAGATACCCGGCTGTCCCGCTATCTGAGCAATCCCGTAAAGACATGTTAGCTCCTTGACCCGTTCGGTCAAAGCCGCTTTTGTAGAGTATGATAATTGCTCATCTACCATCAGAGTCCTCACGTGTCAGGAAGAATTAGAAAGCAAAGATTCTTTCTTGGCGTTTTTCATTCGGCCATTATACTTATACTTCTGAGGATTTGTCAAGAATTGTGGCGGTATGCCAACATCAAAAGAAATTTCTTTGTTGATAAAAATGTGTTCACTCTGATGCAAGACAGAAATAATGGTTTTATATACTTTACTATTCCACCACAATACTCTGAGTGAAAACCATAAAATACTTATGTTGGTAGAAAATAAAAAAATCATAGTCTGTTTTGAAGTATAAATTTCCTGCTATTGTCAACCACCTTGTCTGTCTGTGTAGAAACATCCTGAACATATCTGGTTGCCATTGTTAAATCAGCATGGCCAAGGAGTCTCTGGACGGCAAAGGGATCACCAGACCTTGCTGCTATCGTAGCAGCAGTTCTCCTTAGTGAATAAAATCCTGTCCCTTTGGGTACATTAAGACCAGTCTTTTTAACAAGCCGTGAAAACTTTGTTGTGATTATATTCAAATTTATATATTTCTCAGTGCCAGTAACATTCGTCTTTACAGCAGTCTGCATAAATGGATTACCTCGGGTGGTATAAAAAACCAGACTACCTTTTCGAGGAATCTTCTTAAGTGACACAATAGTCTCTGGCCATAATGGCAGATCTCTGTATATCCCTGTTTTTCTTCGTGGCAGTTTTACTCTGCCATTGACTAAATCCAAGTCCGTCCACTTCAGATATGCACAATCTGTACATCCAAAGCCACAATTTAATCCAAGCCATATCATGGCTTTCATTTTTACATCGGCGAATACTATTAATTTATGTATCTGGGCTGCATCAAATGTGAACTTATCCTGATGAGTAATCTTCCCTCTGGATACGGCATCAATATTGGGGATGTTCTTGAGAATATCATTTTTCCTGGCCCAGTGGAACATAGCCTTCATGGTACTGATGTTCAGGTTCAATCTGCAGACTGAGCCGTAATGTTTCTGGATGTTTCTTTTATAGTTCTGTAAACTCAAAGTTGATATGCTTTTTATTTTGCAGTTCTGACCAAAGAAGTCCATCAATTTATTCAGACTGCCTTTCTGATCATTGTAGTGACGTACCGAAAGATTATTTGCCAGTAGTTTAGTATGCTGATATTTTAAATACATATCGCATAGTTGACTGAGTATCATATTACCATTTGCTAACTCTTGTAAACTGCTGTCGTGTCCATGCAGAAATGTCGCCTGATCCAGGTAGCTTTGAAGCGCCTCTTTCTTATCGGAGCCGAATTAGTATATCTTTCCTCGAATCTTTTTACAGTATTGTCCGGTCGGATGAAGTGTAAGTGGAAATTTGTCTGAACGTGTTTTTCTGTTTGAAGTTTCCATGGTTTTACCTCCTCAAAAATCGTTAATTTTTTCCAGGATAATCCTGACTTAGTTGTACAAACGGTTGTAGTTTTTCAATACAACAAAAAAACGCTACAAGTGTAACTTACTGTAATATATCAGCTTGTGATTATTATATGAGATGGAAGTAGATAGTACATTGAATCCATCATACAAAAACCACTGTTATCTCTTAAATAACGGGATCCAGAAGAAAGGAAACCTCGCAATAAATGTGCCAAATGTGTGCATGTCATCAGAAAATGAAAGATTCTTGAAGGCTTAAGTACTTTATTAAGAAGCACTTATGGAATGCTATTGCATTTTTAGGCTGGGGGCATTATACCCCCGGCCCATAGAGACCTAAGTTCTTTTACAACAAGGGATTACATCGATTAAAACTGGAGGCGGGGGGATTCGAACCCCCGTCATGCCGTCTTTTGTAACCTCTTGTAGTATAATGAAATACGACTTAAGCTCCTATCTGAGAACCACTTAAATTATTCTCACGCTTTATCAGCTTTGCTCAGAATTCTCTCTGTTTGGCTTTAAAATGATCCCGTTTTGATCCCGTAGAAGATTGTTATATGAATTGAGTTTGTATAAAGTGCCGGATGACTTATTGACAGCATTCCCGCAGTTCGCATTTCGGAATGTAATAAAGTTCACAAACCCTGTCATCGATCATGGAAAGAACATTATCCCTATTGGTCCTATTCAACTTATTGTGCAAAAGCATTTTAGCAAGGTTGGCTATTTCATTGAATAAAGAATTGTCCTGTCCTTGATGTGGGATAGGAATCGAAAATTTACGGAACATATTAATTCGATAGGAATGCCAGCCTGAACCTAAAGTTGGCATCCGATATTGAGTCCAAGCCTGAAATACGATACTGTTAAGAACAGCAAGTAAATAATAATAATTCAAGACTTTTTCATCCGAAGATATGAGAATTACACTATTATTACATAAAATATGTTGATGATGATCGAAAGTAAAGCCACGGCCTGAACTTACAACACTCCCAACAATTTTTGGACTTTGTATAAACTTCGAAATATTTTCGTTTCTAAATGAATACCATAGTTGTCTCTCCTTAAGTTTTCTTGAATAAAGGTAATTTTGACAAGATTTTAGATATCTATATGTGAGAGGAGATTCCGCTTGTAACTTGTCTTCTGTGATTAGCTTACTGGTTTTATCATAAGGAAATATACACAGGGTCTTAGGTTCAGGAGTCGTATATCCATTTATATGTCTGCCACGCAATATTGGTCTTAAGATCGAAGATTCGAATACAAATACATCATTCAAAAAACGGCTTTCAGCTATTACAGATTTTGAATTCAAATCCTCAGCGTTTTTTAATAGAAAAACTTTGTCTGCTCCTGTAGCCGCTCCAAAGTAGATGCAGACCGCTAATTTGCTGAGAGGGATACCTGCAGACTCAATTTTGTCCAAAAGTTTTGTTTCACTTTCAGAGCTCAAAATCCAGTTATCTGGAGTACATGCAGTAGTAGTCAGGTTCCGAATTTGCAAAAAATCACTTTTATCTTGTTTACCGATTCCGTTTAGTTTTCTGCGTAGACCTCCTTTTCCTTTCACAAAGACATATTTTATAGCATTTTTCACAGCGGTTTTCTTTAGCATAATTGCGGCAATCTGGACCAGAGCATTTGGATATAATTTACTGTCTTCAAATTCAACGATTTTGCTGATGGTACACTTTTCTGTAATTAATCTACGAAGTGTGCAACCACTTTCGGAGCGTAAAAAAGTGTTATACCAAGGGTCTTAAATAAATTCGCTTTCGACATATTTTGTCCTGCAAATAGATTTGATTTTAACTTTATCCAGACATGTTTCTTGCCAAGACTCTACTGCAGCGCATCGTAAGGCGTCATAAT